>Ga0126342_10019072_pt1 | contig 11701 bp, 14 predicted proteins | sample Cyp1metagenome_FD_92528 | JGI IMG/M metagenome (GOLD analysis project Ga0126342, IMG submission 92528) | Coral microbial communities from Lord Howe Island, Old Settlement Bay, Australia - Cyphastrea 1 metagenome | ecosystem: Host-associated > Invertebrates > Cnidaria > Coral ... | reverse complement strand
CAAAGAAACAAAGAAACAAAGAAACAAAGAAACACAGAAACAAAGCAACAAAGAAACAAAGAAACAAAGAAACAAACAATCAAACAAACAAACAGACAAACAGACAAACAAACAAACAAACAAACAAGCACGACAAAGAAGACAAACACGCAAACAAACAAACAACCAACCCACCAAACAACCAACCAACCAACCAACCAACCAAACAAACAAACAAACAAACAAACAAATATACAAACCGATAAACAAGACAAAAATAACAAACAAACAACCAAACAAACAAACGGATAAACAGACAAACAAACAAACGAACGAACGAACGAACGAACGAAGGAACGAACGAACGAACGAACGAACGAATGAACGAACGAACGAACGAACGAACAAACAAACAAACAAACAAACACACACACACACAAACAAACAACCAACCAACCAACCAACCAACCAACCAAACAAACAACCAACCAACCAACCAACCAACCAACCAACCAACCAACCAAACAAACAAACAAACAAACAAGACAAAGAAGACAAACAAACAAACAAACAACCAACCAAACAACCAACCAACCAACCAACTAACCAACCAACCAAACAAACAAACAAACAAACGGATAAACGGACAAACGGACAATTGATGCAATTGGAGCCCCATCATTTTGGGTCGGTGATCCACCAATCTTCGTTCACAGGAGCTTCAGACGATGATTGAGAAGGCGTGGTTGAGCGAACGAAACGAGAATTCAAACCTTTGGTTCGGTGGGAATGTACAATTTTTGAATAGGGAATTCAAGAAACGGAAGGCAGAATAGAAGATAGGAAAAAAACATGCGAAATCAATTGGGGAAGTGAATCTGGAATCAATGGGGAAATAACGGAATGGAGCGTCTTTCAATTCACCTTGGGATGCGAAAGTTGGGTATTGATTCCGTTTCCAGTCCGGCGTTACTTGCGAAGCATACATCCATTTTCCGACTGCGGCATGTGCCACTCTGTACGCACGAGATGTGTGTATTGGATAAGGGTTTGGTAGCAAAGTAGTGTCACAGTTTGCTATTTCAATCGTTTAGGTTTGCTTGCCACAACTGGCGGATGCTATACCTTGCAACCAATGTTCGTGATGGACAACCTGAGAACCTGCATGATTTCGTGATTTTACTCCCAAAAGTCAATGGAATCTCCCAACCACCGTTTGCCGAGATCATGGCCAGGCGGTGTCGCGAAGCTTCGTGGGAGTTGGCGCGGCTTCAAATCGCGAGGAACTGTTTGCGCAACCGCTGTGCTGTACGTCCTTCATCGCGGAGGTGCCGATGATTTTTGGGATGGGATCTGATGGATGAATTGGGGTAGTCTTTCTCCATCTCTGGTAGTCTTTCCAAAAGAATCATGAATGGGGCTAATCAGATTCTTTTTTGCCAAATTATCTTAATTTATCTTGTTTTATGATATTTTAAAATCGATGGAATTGGGCCCAATTTTTTCTATGAAAAAATATTTTTTCCTATGAAAAAATATTTTTTCTGCGTTGTGAGGTGTGGGACAAGGTCGTTGCGCAGAAGGGTGCCCTGCCCCCTTCTAAAAGTAGTATTGGAAGCAAAAAATCGGCCCCAAAAAAATTATGAAAAAATATTTATTATTATTTTATTATTATTATTTTTATTTTTTTCTATTTTTTTAATTTTTATTTTATTTTTTTTATTTATTTTAAATTAAAATATGACCAATATTTTCCATTTTGGGCTACCTCAATGCATTTTGTTGCTTGTTCGTAGCCAAATTGCTTCTGACCTTTGCAAAGCTGAATAGCATCCCTTTGAATAGGGCCAGGGGGCCTTTGAATGAGGTAGGAATCAGCTATGAATATTGATAGAATACACTCCTTGAAGCAACATGCAGGAAGATAGCAAAACTAGGAATGATCAAGTAAAATAAAGGCCACCACCAATCTGTAGAATGGGATGCTGGGGAGCCCATCAAGCCATCCATTCATCAATTCCCTTGGCGAAGCTAATGAAGACGACAGCTGAGGGTTGATGCAGGGTTGATGCTGGTTGTGAGACGTGGTGCATTTATTCGATGATGTTGCATGTCAGTGCCACCGGGTGTGAAGCCTCTTGGCGAATTCATGTTAGAATCCATCTTGATGATTTCCAAAGCAGCAAAAAAAAACAATGTCTGGGGAGAGGACACAGCTGATAATGTTTTAAAAATGATTTCAAACCCTTTCCGATCTTTCCATCTTGGGCTATTACAGCTAGTATACCACAAAATTTCAATGTTAATTTTAATTGAGAAAATGCTTCCCAAGCATCAAATTCTAGGCGTATATCCCGTTATATCCCTGCCACATTTTTGGACGCAGCCATATGGCGCATGAAAACCTGTGGGCTGCGCTGCTGCGCATCACTGCATCACTGCATCAACCGCTGCAAGGCCTCCGGCGGAGAGAGGTTCTATTTGCCCGCGCGCGACATGCAGCAGATTCGAGATGTGGTCGAGGCGCCATCAAATGGCCATCACATGGCGGTGTTATGACTCCAGTCCGAAACTCCTGTGGCAATGATTCATTTGATTCATTTGATTCATTTTGAATATTGTTTGGATCATTGATATCATCTACACGGAAAGAATTGGATGGTCGGAAGTACCATTTAGTATCATACAGCTGCTCAGAGTTGTTTCCCCCTGCATGCGTGCAGCAATCTGCATGTCCCTTCATTATTAAGATCTTGTTGGGCTTCCCTGGCTAAAGGGGAAACAACAACGGGACCCTATGCTTGTCCAACATGCAACAGGCAAGATTGGTGGCCTACAACAACGAGCACGCTACCATGAATCTGGTTCTTTTCGATGATGCGGTTTTCCATGTCTGTCGCACCTTGTCTTGTTCAGAGCTACCGTGGTTCATCCAAAGACATCTGTGAACCACATGAATGCCTGACTGAACATCCATAAACCCAAAGAGAGGCACCTCCACATGGAGATTTCCCAGATGTATCATACACTGCCAGTTGACATCAATCACCGCACACCATACATTCATTGATTCAACACTTGTTCGTATATATATATATTATATAATATTGTAATTTTCACAATTTTTCACATATACTTTTTCCATCCTTTTCCATACACACCTTAGTTTTAATAGTCTTATGTATGTGGATCATGTACCCAGCGAATTGAATCAAGCCGCCAAGGCATCTGTCGCATCACCGCCAACCCCTGTGGTTCTGCGCTGCTAGTGGGTGTGGGCGGCTCGGGGAAGCAATCCTTAGCGAGGCTCAGCAGCTTCATCAACGGACAGGACGCGCTTTGTTCGTTGTCGTTGTCAGAATGTTTCAGAACCAAACAACGGATTTTCGGTTGAGTCAAGGGGATTTGACAAGCAATGAGCTTTTAATTAGCAACGACAAAGTGTGACTGAAAATGATTGAAGCTCGATAAATGAGGGTTGAACAAATCCATACTCCAACATGTGACAATCTTCCCCATTTTAGGGAGCTTCTCAGACTCGTCATGAAATCGTGGTTGTGGACCGCCAAAAGATCATGTTGATAGACGAACTGCAGGGAAGCTTACTGAAGTTGAGGGTTAATTTGTCAAACGCATCACCGAACATGTTGTTTTGATGTTTGCGATTGGCGATAGAGAGTTTTGTTCTGCTGCAAGTTGGAGATGGTTCAACGAACTATACCTTTGACTTTACCGATAATTACATGATGGATATGCAGTTTGTAAAATGGGAAGTATCCAGTTTCGATTGTACAACTTGCGCGCATCCTTGTCACTTAAATGGAAGTATCAAAGTATCACAAAGTATCTGGCAACCTTTGTGCCGTTGCATCAGTGGATCATCAGAGGTTTCGGTTTGCGCAGGAGGTGCAAACTATCCTCGTAAACCACACCTATGGCCTCAATGAGTTGAAGTTTGACCTCCAGGAGCCAATGGTGGCTGGTGGAGTGCCTGGTAGAGGTCCTGATCCCAGTTGTAAATGGGCTTGGAATAGCATGGAATAGCATGGAATAGCTATAAATCTGGATAGGGCAAACACAGTGCAAGTTAAATATGGTTGCAAGTTGCACGATGTTGCACGTTGTTTTTTTCCCCTCCCGTCTGACAGCACCCTTGCGTTGGTTGGGTAGTGTATCAGCTGGGTAGAAAGCCCAGGAGTTCTACAAGAAGGCTGCTGTGAAGCCAGCTCTACCACAGGTGGGGTTCGCGGGGTTGATGCTGCAGTTTTTGCAACCTGATACGGTGCGGCATCGGTGGTGCCAGCTGGAGCAGGCATTCCTGTTGACCGATAGTCAGATCACAGACGAGCGCTTCCTGGTCTTCATCAATGACACTTGGACGGGTTGAATACTTTTGCAACATCTTGCAACTAGTTGTCACATTGTGATGAATAGCCAAATTGTAACACGCTTTTTGGTGGGGAACATGGAGATAAAACTCTGCTTCTCGCTACTTGATGTTTGGAATGCAAATGATATCCCAAACATCAGACAGAACATGAGAGGTGCAGACGATTTCCACACCAAAAGTAAGGCGCACTGAGGGCCACACCAATCGTCTAGTGGATTTGTCCGAGAATATAGTACCAATAATACATAGGTTTTCGATAGTTGTCGAATTTTAGGCTGGACTGAGGTCGATCCACGCTGCAGTTTCAGGCTCAAAGGCCTAGCTCGTGATGCCAAGCAGTGGGGCTCTTTGCAAGAAGTGCAAGAGCGGCCTTGCTGCTGAGGGCGACAGCTGGTGTGCCCTCTGCTCGAGCGCCACTGCGCTGAGCGAGGCGAGCAAACACCGGTTTAGCTCCTTGGCACATCGAGCTTCGGCCGAGGAAGTATCGGTCCAAGCGTCCCGGCAGGTCCGTGCTCTGATCCAGTTGGGCCGCCAGGTGGATTCCGAGAGGACTTCGCTGAACGACCGGCTCAAGAACGCCAAGGGTAAACTGGCCGAGGTCACCAACCAGGTGGACAAGTCTGCAGCCCCCAAGAGTGCTGGCGTGCGCCCAGTCGCTGCTAGCCCAGGACAGGCGGCTCCGGTGAAAGCCGAAGCGGTGGAACGAAACGCTGGCCGTGAGGCCCCGGCGGACACTCGCCCACCTGCAAGCGCAGCCGCAGCCGAAGAACCCGACTTTGGGTCCGAGTCCTTTGAGGAGGAAAGCGAGGAAGAGGAGCCCGTTCGTGATCGGGCAGAGGTGGAGGAAGGTGACACGAGAGGCACGGTGGCACCACGCTCACCCTCTAGGCCACCTCTTCCTCGGGCTGAGCCCCCGAAGAAGAAAAGAAGACATCGTAGCCGCAGCCGGGGAAGGCGCGGAGGAAAGAAGCATCAACAGCACTTCCGGGGGTTGGACGCGCCTGATCAGCGCTTTCACCGCCGGTACCAGCCGGAGCCTATCAACTTGGGGGGAAACTCCCGAGGGTGGCACTATTACAAGTGATGGCTGACGTGGGACTCGAAGAAGCCCCACCATGGCCGGAAGTCCCGGGCGCTGGCGCTGGGATTGGCGATGCACCGGATGGGTCAGGTGTGGTGATACAGGCTACACCGCGACCCACAATTTTGGAAGGATTGTCCCGTCGAGCCGGGGTCAATTCTAGAAATCCCCACAACCAGGCAAAACGCCGATGGGCAGGAGGAGGAAAGTCGCTTTGCGGTTTTTGTAACAGAAGTTGGAATGGAGGAGCATGGCCTGGTGCTACCCGTGAAGTTCCTGGGCGGAGCGCACGAATGGGCCAGAGAAGGGGGTGTAAAAACCTTCTCACGCGAAAGGAAGCAGCTTGTGAATTGCTCACTTCCAGGAGACAAGCTATGGCACGTAGACGTGCTTGCGGTCTTCCCTCTGGGAGCTCAACCCCCAGATTATGTGGCAAAACCCAAGCGCAGGGAATGGGCGAGATGGCACGCCCAGATCAAGGGCCAGGTGCCGGCAGGTCGAGGCAAAGGCGGCCCAGTCACTTCGGTCCCTACGTTTCCGCCATCGCCGCCCGATCGGATCTCCGCACTGAGATCCCGCTTACAGCAGAGGGCTCCCGCAGGGGCTGGAAGAGGAAGTGGTAGCGCCCGCAGCCACGCCAGCCCTGCGAGACGCCCCACCAGGGATAAGCCGAAGAGAAGGCGCGAATCTCGTCAAGACGGAACCCGTGGAGGAGATCAGTTCGGACTCGCAGCGACCGGATCGACCACGGAAATCCCGATCAATGCGGGCAGCGCTGGCACAAGCCGTGGCGCAGCGAGATATGTCGGGTCGAGACGATCAGACTCGCAGGAGGGATCGTCGCAGGTCGAGGAGTCGCTCTCGGAGGAGGAGATCCCGACGCAGAAGTGGGAGACGACGGGACAGCAGAAGTGGGAGCGACAGCCGTGGCTCGAGCGAGGCCTCAAGCTCGGACAGTTTGGTACCGCCTTTACAGAAGAAGGCGGCCAGAGAGCCCGGATCTGTGCTCCGGATGTTGCTTACCAACGTGAGCGAGGCTCTGGCGGAAGCAGCAGTCCTGGACGATCCCAATGGGGAATCCCTGATGGGAGGGAACAAGATGTCCAGCTATTTCCAGATCGTCGCGCGCCCCCAGCTCCATGGGAAGATCAGGGACGCCCGGGAGCTAGAGACACTAGCGCGGTGCGTCGACCTCCTGAAGGCCGGGCGCCTCCCCGAGTTAGGGGACTCGCTGGCTGGGCGGTTCCTAGCCGTGGAGAGCGCCGCCCTGACAAACAACTGGCAGGACGCTCAACATTTGGAAGTCATTCCAACTCGCCACGCCGGGCTTGCCGGCCCCGCTGTCCTTCTACAGGCTCAGAAGCATGCCCGACAGGTCGAGAAGGCAGCAGGCCGCACACCGTGGAAGCGGAACCCATACAGTGGCGGGAGCGGCGGCGGCGCTCAGAACGGAGGAGCTCCTCAGGGCGACGAGAAAGGAGGAGGCGCCGGAAAGGGCAAAAAAGGCAAAGGCGGTCGCAAGGGCGCAGGGGCCTGGAGGGCTCCGTTTGCCAACACCGGCCGGGACGCCGCGAAGGAGACCCCCGCCGGAGGAGGCGGCGCGGACAAATAGCTCCCGACTGCGGGGCCTCACCGTGCGCTAGCGCTGGTGGGGTGAGCAATGATGGCGATGGCTTTTGGGCCACATTCGCAGTTTTGATCCCAGCTGTCATGTGCGAAGACACGGACGGCGGGAGCGAGGGGGTCCTGGAGGACCCTTATCTTCCCCCGGGGGATACTGATGAAGTGATCTCGAAGGAGGTTACTCGCGCTGGGTCACCACAGCCGGAACCCGGGCGCCATTTTTCAAATTCGAAGGTGGCTACCTTCGCTACGCCGGAGGAACTATAGGTGTTTCACTGGTTGAGGGGATAGTCCGCGGGCATTTTCCTGTCGGAATGGAAGGTCTTTTTGAACAGGTCAGGCACAACACATCTGTAGATGTTTTTGGCAGACACCGTGGACTGTTTCCTATCCCGGTTAACTGGAGCCGGGGGCCACACTCGGGAGATGCCCGTGAGTGCCCTGTGCAGGCGTGGGAAACTTTAATATGCTTCGCACTGAACCAGTTGTCCGGCTGCAAAAAAGGTGCACCGCAGAAGCGCCAGGGGGATCAGGTAAGAGTGGTGTTGGAAAACCTTAGGGGTGGGATAACCCGGTTCCTTTCCCTTTTTAAACCCGAGGTTGTTTGCCCTGGGGCTTTGTGGGAAGATGTTCTTTCTAAACGGATTTCTTATGAAGGAGAGGAATTTGTTGATCCTGTCCCGCTCACAGTGGAACAGATTGAGAAAAGCCTTCCCCCTCTTGGGCATGGCGGATCAGTGGACCTAGAGCCCTTGCTAGTGGGACGAGCAAAGTATCTCATTCAACATCCGGAAATGATACTCCTAGAGCAGGATGAACGTGAACCAGGGCCCAACAGAGGACGAGTCCATATCGCAGCAGGCGAAGAGTGAAAGGTCTGGAAGTTGCTTGAGGAACGTGGCATAATTGAGTGGGTCAATGTCAAGGATGTCCACCAGGACAATGGTGGCCCGTTTTTATCGGGATGTTCGGGGTGCCCAAGGCAGGCCGGTTCTCGGCCCGTGGGGAGCCCTTGCTCCGGGTTATCATGAACCTGAAGCCGATTAATCGGCCCATGGGCATCATTCAAGGTGACATAGGAGAACTTCCATCAGCGACCACATGGGGGCAGTTGGTGCTCGAAGAAGACGAGACCATTGAAGTTATAGCCAGGCAGACATGTCGTCGGCTTTCTACCTATTCAAACTGCCCCCGCAATGGACAAAGTACCTATGCTTTAACGCCAAGTTCACAGGTGATGCAGTGGGGCTGCCGACAACACAGGTTTTCGTTCCGGCCTGCAAGGTTTTGCCCATGGGATGGTCAAGCTCGGTCGGCCTGATGCAAATGGCTTCGCGGGAGCTGGTGCGAAGGAGGGATTACTTGACCAGCGCGGAGCTGCGGAGGCAAACTCTAGCCCCCCGGTGGTTTGTGGACACTTTACTGCGAAGTGGAACAGAACACTTCTGGCAGGTATATCTCGACAACTTCATGGCCGGAGAGGTCATGATCAAAGGAAACAGCAGTGGCTCTTCAGAACAAATGCACAATGAGGTGTGTGCGTCTTGGGCTTCGCACGGGGTACTCTGTGCAGAAGATAAGCACATATTGGCGAGTCAGGACGCCACCGAATTGGGAGTTAATATCCAGGGGGAGCTGGGTCTCGTGGGAGGTGGACCTCTGAGACTGCACAAGCTCCTCTGTGCTACGCTGATCCTTATCGGGCACAAGCTGCCGAAAGTTAAGTGGGTTCAGATCATCTTGGGGCGCTGGATCTTCGTCCTCCAGTACAGGCGCCCAGCCATGGCGATTCTCAGCCAGAGCTGGAACTACACTAAAACCGGGCAAGACCGCAGGCGATGGTGGCCAGTCGTGCAGCGTGAGCTTGGCATGCTGGTCTGCCTAGTACCCTTAATCCATGCGGATCTCCGGATGACTTTCTCACCCGTGGTGACTTGCTCTGACGCTTCCCTTTACGGGGGGGCGGTCGCAACGGCCGAGGCGCTTGGCAGCGCTGGCCAGCAGTTAGCCCACCGTTTGGGGTCAGGTACAGCTGAACCCCTGCACGTGGATCTATTGGTGATCTCAGCCTTCAATGGGATCGGCGGGGCATTCCGTGGCTTTGACCTGGCGGGGGTTAAACCCGCTGGTCTAATAGCCAGGTCATCGAAATCGGAGATATCGAGAGCATTGAAAAACGGCAGGTGATGCAGTGGGCAAACCTGTTCCCTCGGGTAACCCACGTGCAAGTGATTGGAGGCTTCCCATGTGTTCATCTTTCCTCAGCTCGAGCCGGAAGAGAGAACTTGGAAGGAGAAGGCTCCAGGCTATTTTACAACCTCAAGAAACTCATAACCTGGGTAGAGGACGCTTTTGGGCACACCGCCCGAGTGGACTTTCTGGTTGAGAACGTGCTCAGCATGGATGCATCGGCCCGGGCCGAGATCTCCAGGGAGCTGGGCGTCGAGCCCTATGCGCTCTGCCCCTCCGATATCCTTCCCTATCGGCCACGTCTGGCCTGGACCTCGCAGGAGCTGGTAGAAACAGAAGGAATCAGTTTTGAGAGGATGGAAGGGTTCATCCGAGTCCACATGAAAGGAAGCCCGATCACTGACGAACAGTGGATTGAGCCAGGGTGGTTCCGTTTTGACAGTTCCAGTGCGCTGTCCACTTTCATGAAATCCATCCCTAGGCGACGACCACCCGCCAAGCCTGCCGGACTGAATAGATGCGACCGCAACTGTATTCAACGGTGGGAATCTGACGAGTTCCGATTCCCCCCATATCAATATCGGCTGGAGAACTTGCTTCAGAACATGGATGGCGAAGTGCGCTACCTATCCGCTAGTGAACGGGAATTGCTTTTGGGTTTCGGTTATCAGCACACGCACTTTGCGATGTCTGCAAGCTTGGCCAAGACAGCAGGAGTTGCCTTTGTGGATAAAAAGCTGTCCCTCTGTGGTGACTCTTTCTCCATGCTGTCTTTTGGCTGGGTCATTAGTCAGCTCTGTAAGCACTGGGTGCGGCCGCGTTCCCCGACTGAAATCATCAGAAGAATGGGGCTGGCTCCGGGGTGCGGATTGGCGGTCCACCTGGAGGCACCAATTCAGCGGGCACTCTGTTATGGGCCAACAGGATCAAACTCCCCTCGCACTCAAGATTTGGTAGCCCACTTATCAAGACATGTTAATCACACAGGGTCGGACGTCTGCCTCTCTTTAGGAACCCCGTTTTCCCCTAAAGTCCCTAACCATGTCACTTTACGTGCGGATTGGTGGACCTGGAAAATGCTCTTCACAACTAAATGGAAATTCTCCAGTCATATAAATTTCCTCGAGATGAAAATGATTCTGCAGAGTATTCAATGGCGAGCCCGAAAATCCAGTGCATGTAACAGCCGATGGTTACACCTTTCTGATAGCATGGTTTCAAACTACATCCTAAGTAAGGGACGAACCTCCAGCCAGCTTTTACAGCCGGTCACACGTGAAATCGCAGCGCATCTCTTGGCTCTCAACTCCTTGCAAATGCAAGGACACGTGGATTCCGCGGAAAATCCGACGGATGCCGCGAGCCGTGCGACTGCCGATCCGTAAGGGAAAGTCGCTGGCTGAGCGATTGGCCACGCGACAAGGAATTTCCCTCCGCGGCATCGGTATTAGCATCAAAACTGAACACTGGCCACTCTTTTACCGGCGCTGGAGGAAGCCCAATGCCTGGAGGATCTTGATCCCTTGTGTGAGGAGTGGGTTGAATGCCAGTGGGCCGCTGGAACCCCCCTGGGCCTCATTGGCGACGCACTTTGCGCGGTTCACTTCTACTGGCCTCAAGTCAAGGGGCAACTGAGAGGTGCTTGGAAGTTGTACCGAAATTGGCGCCGCATTGAGGTCCCCCAGCGGGCCCCTCCCCTTCCGCGACGGATCTGCAGGGCTCTGGTCAGCTTTTGCCTTGACCGTTCCGAGCCGGAAATGGCTTTCCTCCTTGCGCTGGGTTTCCACACCTACCTCAGGACTGGGGAGATGCTCAAGTTGCAGGTCCGAGATGTGGTCCTATCCTCCCATCACGGAGTGGTCACCATTCGTAGCAGCAAGTCAGGCTTACGATTTAACATTGATGAGTCCGTTGCTGTCTATGATTTTACCCTCCTCCGCTATGGGAATTGTGTCACATGGCCCGTGCGCTGGCTCCAAGCGATTTCGTCTGGAACCGCAGCGCTGCTTCCTTCAGGAAGCTTTTCTATGAAGCAATTCATTTCTTTCAGCTGGACGACCTCAACTTTGCCCCGTAAAGTATCAGGCGTGGCGGAGCAACGCACAGCTTTCAGATTTCTCAAAGCCTCGAGAGCATATTACTCCGTGGCAGGTGGAGGGCTCTATCCGTTGCCAGGATCTACATCGAAGCAGGCCAGGCAGAACTTTCTCAACTACAGTTGTCCCGGCGATCCCAGTCCTTAATTTCCACCTACAATCAGGGTATCCCCGCTCAGATGCTTCCTTAACGCCTCCTTAGAGGCATGCTAGGGGTCGTGGAAGATGTTCCTTTTTTGGCATGCCAATTGCCTTGTCAGGCCAGCACGTGCCTTGCGTGCTCAAGGGCCGGATCATAGGATCCATTAAAGACCAAAGGGTCGGCACAGCCAGAGGGCTGAT
>Ga0126342_10019071_pt1 | contig 11701 bp, 11 predicted proteins | sample Cyp1metagenome_FD_92528 | JGI IMG/M metagenome (GOLD analysis project Ga0126342, IMG submission 92528) | Coral microbial communities from Lord Howe Island, Old Settlement Bay, Australia - Cyphastrea 1 metagenome | ecosystem: Host-associated > Invertebrates > Cnidaria > Coral ... | reverse complement strand
GGCAGGTATTCACGTTCATGTGAACTTGCACATGAAGTAGATGCTTCGCTGTAGCTGTCAGTTGGGGCAGGTACTCACGTTCATGTGAACTTGCACATGAAGTAGATGCTACGCTGTAGCTGTTGGTTGGGGCAGGTATTCACGTTCATGTGAACTTGCACATGAAGTAGATGCTTCGCTGTAGCTGTCAGTTGGTGCAGGTACTCACGTTCATGTGAACTTGCAGATGAAGTAGACTACGCTGTAGCTGTTGGTTGGGGCATGTATTCACGTTCATGTGAACTTGCACATGAAGTAGATGCTACGCTGTAGCTGTTGGTTGGGGCACGTATTCACGTTCACGTGAACTTGCACTTGCACATGAAGTAGATGCTACGCTGTAGCTGTTGGTTGGGGCATGTATTCACGTTCATGTGAACTTGCACATGAAGTAGATGCTTCGCTGTGGCTGTTGGTTGGGGCATGTATTCACGTTCATGTGAACTTGCACATGAAGTAGATGCTACGCTGTGGCTGAAAAAGTGTGGAGACCAAGTATACGGGCTGTGAAGAATTCACAAAAATGCAGGGTTGGTGTCGGCGAAATAGTTCTTTTCATTCTGCTGCTGTAAATAAGGCGTTGACAGGCTTTACACAAAAATAACACAAAATCCGACTGGCACGAGCACATCCAATATCATCGGCAACTTCCCATGAATCAAAAAATACACGGCCATCTAAAGGCCGTGCTCCTAGTTATAAGAAGTTGCAAGTGTATACAAATGGGTTGTAGCTAGTAAATTGTAAACAGTTAAATTTTACCGGGCTACTGAAACGCACACCTAATCACAAACCAGTTCGGGTATGATATCCCAACGAGGGACGCACGTGCATTTTTACCAGCCACCCACCATAAGTTACACCGTTTTTGGGGGCGGACATATAAATATTTGTATAATTTTGTCATTTTGTACAATTCTAAAGTGTATAAAACTATGTGCATAATGATACTATGTATCTATATAGATATACATATGATTATGATTGATTATGTAATTCTTGCCATTTTTTGAACCATACTCTACCAGCTATATGCTCCTCGTAAAGAAGAACATGGTTTCACCCTCAAACATCAGTTCCGGCACAGTTGGCATCGGCCTGGCTCTGACGGTGGCGGCGTTTTTGGCACTCACCGGTCTGGATGCTGCGGTGGACGGCGTGGAGCGCACCGCCTGTGCCAGCCACCTGTCGTTTTTTCGTGGCGAAGTTGGGAATTTACTGGGAATCTGGCGGTAATGTATATCTGAATATAATGAATATCATGGGTATGATGGTATATAATGGTATACTAAATTTTGTAACTTTGCTAAATGGCTATGAAGGGGCATAGATTAAGTGATGCATTTGGTACAATTTAGTATAGATGGATCTAAATGGAGTAGTATTGGATGGCTGAATGTGGAGTTCATTACTGAAGTTTTGACCATACAAAAATGGATCAAACATGGCCATGGCTATGGCTCAAAACAATTCATTTGTACCGACTCCCATTTTGGGATACGTGTTTTATTTAGTTGAATACTATATGCTGAAAATAAGCCATTCCTTTTTTTGAGCGACACCCAAGTGTGGAAGTTGGGAAGCTGGGTGTGCTTCCAGAAGTGGGGAAATTATGTATAAAGGACCATTCCTAATCACGCGCAAGTGTCAGCTGGGCATAGTTTAACTGGCACCTCACCAGTTTAAGTGGCGCGGGACATAACAAGTATACCTGCTATTTTGATATGAAAACTGTGGTGTCAGGTTTGATGTTCATGCCTTCTCACAGCCCCCAAACAAGGCACCGGATGAAACTAAGGCGCTCAACTAATGAACACCACTTTGCAGGGGGGCCAACCGCTACTTGGCCTCCATATTCGCAGTTTTCTGGGCAGGGTCAACTTCTTCATGATATCTTCATAATCTAGGAACGGTTACGCTGAATTTGTTCGCATTCACGTTGAGCCCACTCAACAATTGTGCTGTCGCCCATCCATGCTGAGGGATCTTGCTTTTCTGGGCCTTCTGCCTATCCTGGAGATACTTCAGTCTCTCTCTGATTCGCTCAGCCCGGAGCGGCGCAGGGGAAGGGAGCAGTAGCGGCAGGGAAGTTGGCAACAGCGGTTCGACGAAGTATTCAGAATATCTCATAATCAAGAATTATGCAAGACGATGGCTTGAAGTGCGTGCAATATCTTACAGATCTTATAATCGTTCGGCTGAGGTGGATGATGTCGGTTGACAGCCGCTGGCTAGAAATCAGCGGATCGATCAGCAATGGTTTTTTCAACGAATTATTTTGCGGTCGGCGATCAACATGCGCTTTCTGCTGACCACATGTTGAATGTAGAGTTTCACTTGGTGGGGGCGCAACACATCGACCCATGGTCATCCTGGTCCTCAATGTTAGGGCATCGTTTGCATAAACATGTAATTCCATGTCATTTGCATGCTTCCACCAAAAGGATCCATAAGGTGCAATGACATGTCCTTGTAGTTTGCAATTTGGGAGTGCTAGTCACGCTTCCAATGCACAAATGAGAATTTTGACATAGCACAGATGCAAAACTGCCTCACAAATCCGTCCTCATCAACTGCTTTTCTGATGGCGTTGATTCATGTTGCCTAAGCACCATTGGTCCTCGATCAACGACAGGACAGCGATTTTATCTGTGACCTCAAAGGTGTCATAGACAACACCCAGGACATTAGTCAGGCGGGAGTGGTCTAGGATGCCCTGCTTGTTAGGGGCTGAATTTTGGTGAAGGAGGTAGCTAAGTTTGAAGATTATAGACGTTTCTATATAGTGAAATGATACATGTTTGTCACCAACCAGATGCAACCAGTATTTCAATCCAAGAATGAATTAGCAAGAGGTTTTTGGACGTTTTGCTCATGATGAAGCAACATTTCAAATCCTGCCAGCTTAAGCGCGTGCTCATTGGGCACTAATTATATATAGGAAGGATCTGCCACTAAGGGTCACCCAGAGTGTTTGCGCCCGACCTTTGCAGCGCAGGCCGTTTACCTAGCATCTCAAACAAAGTCGCTGTTGTATGAGCCTCGGTTTTGCGCAGTAGGTCCATTGGCGCTTGGAATGATTCATGGGTCCACATTGAGGAAACAACTCTAGAGAGTCAGCAGGAGTAGTCTGCATCAGGGTCTCCTTTTCAGCAAAGATGAGATACATAAGGACAACAAGCGCTTCAGTTGTGGCATAGACCAACATGTTGATTGCGGTGGGCTGCCATGATGTGATCAACCGATGGGAGGGTAGATTTGGTGGCCACGCACTTCTGGAAGTTGTTTCAGGATATGATGACGCTTCCAGCAAACCAAATCCCGACAGATAGCCACTATGCTGCCTGTGGAGTGGACGACCTGAACAGCTGACAGCTGTGGCGCAAAATGTCATCTTTATTTAGGGAATCGTTGTCTTTCAGGGATATTCCTTGACGTCATTTTTGTTTCTGTTGGTATGGGACGTTGGATTCTTGGGGAAGGATCTTGAAGGAGTATTTTGAACATTTTTGAACGGCCAGAAAGGGCATCCGTTAATGAAGGGGCGGTACTTCGATGTGCTTGGTATCCTACTTGACTGAGTGTGAATGTAGACTACATGTGATGTGTGATATGTATATTATATGACGTGATGTTCATGATATATACGAATGTCCATGGTCCATGGTTAGTCTTGTCATCATGTCAACCACAGAGGTAGCAAGGGGGGTTGGCAGGTGAGAAGAGTAGATCGCAGTAACAGCGCGGGAGCAAATGAATTTGCGGGTGAAACCATGCAAATGGGAGGAGAAAACATATGGGACGTGTAGAAAGTACAGCTCCGATGGGGTTTGTGCATCCCAGTGCTTCACAGTTCTCTCCTATTTCCATTTCATTTGAGGTGGTGGCGACTCCCTCTTGCACGAATGCAAGCTGTGTAGCGAGCTCTCAAGTGCCAAATTTGCATGATTTTGCCTCAACGATTCCCACCAAGATAAGCGGAAAAGGAATCAATTCACCAAGATTCCACAGGTGTTGCAATGTTTTGCCATGTTTTGCCTGTTGTGGGTTCAAAGGATCAAAGAAATCTCCATGATCTGCCTGTTTTTGCAGCATGTCTTGGAATATTCGAAACATCTTCAAACACTTTCGCACCATGTGGACTTGGGCTCTGATGGAAAGGTGTCTTGGGACCAGCCATTGCCGCGTTGGACGGCAGCGTTGCCACAGCCTTGAAGAGAGCACGGGAAGAGGTGCAGCTGTGGCTACGAGACTCTAGGAGGTGGTGCTGATAGCACCTATATAGATACATAGATACATATATAATTTGCACACGTGGTTTGCAAAATGCCTACTTTGTATTTTACATATGTTTAAAAGTTAGGGCATGGCTAGATCATGGATTCAAAGTCCTGTCACTGACACTTTCATTCCTGCAGGTGAATACACAGTTGTCTGGCAGCAAATTGCAGGACCTCATTTGCAGCGGAAATTTAACACTTAGGAAGAGGATGACTTCAAGTATTTCTTGAGGAACAGTTGGGACATGTTGGACCGCAAAGTTCGGATTCGACTGCGATGGCAAAGTTAGTTGCGGAAAAAAATATCATATTGTTGATATTTGCTCATTCTAGCTGTAGGAATGAGCATCTATTCTTCAAATGTTTGGATTCACAGATGTTCAGTACAAGCGTGGCCCCCCCATGGAACCGAAACGTTGGGTCAGGAGCTTCAGGCCAACTTTGAAACCATGAGCGCTCCCGTGGATCAGTTCAAGGCCTGGGCTCCGGTGATGATACAACCACTTGGTCTCTGTAGGGGTTCCAGGGGTTCCACTGTAGGGATACGATGATGTTCAATGTACTTAGTTTGTGCCTGTTGGTAGATTGAAGTTTCCTGGGCCCAAGTGAACACATTGCTGCCACCCATTCGTTGCTTACGTTTTGATTTTTAATTTGTTCACTTGTGATGGTTTGAAGCCATTCAGATGCACAATCAGTTGTTCGACAATTTTCCGGGCAAAGATAGGTCAATACGTTTGAGTAATGCGTGGTAGTGGCAGCATTCCCATTCTTTCTGGTCATTCTTTTTGTAGTACTTTCATGTACTGTTGTAAATTTGTACGATGCCGTTGCTGACTTGATCTTCTAGGTGTCGTTGAAGTCATTCCTGGGCCCTTTGATAGAAGAAGACTTGCTTGATACGGTCAAAGCACAGAGACTCTGCTGCAGTTGTGGATGGTCCTTTGAGAGCCAGCAAGGGGTTGCAAGGGTACTCTTCAGACTACACATGGGTGTATAGGATTTCGCAGCGATTGAGGTCAACCTCCAGAAAGGGCAGGAAATGTCTTCTCAAATGTCTTCTAGCTTGGTGCAGGGCTGTTTGATGGGAGCAAGCTTTTGCCGACGCCTAGTAGGTATTAGCTGATACAGATAGATACGGATGATAATTTCCTGGACAGTGGGCTCCTGCATTGGACCAGACAGTGAGTCAGTGAGCCTACCATATCTAGTTCCAGTTCATTCCAGCTACACGATTGAACGTTTCCATGTTGACACCAAGGATGGACACCGCCGGCAGAGGTGGTGCAGCCAGTTTCGCTATCTTGGCCTTGCTGCAGCTCGGCCGCAATGTATCGGGAGTTTTCAATATCTCCCAGCCAGTCTATTTTGCATGTGCTATGCAAAACATTGAAAAGATCTACTACACAGTACAATAAAGGATCAGTGATTCATGGCACAAAGAACATCAAAGAACTCTACTCGGAAAGACTGCAAAGTTAGAGAATTGTATCAAAATAGTTCAAATTATTTATTCTTTGTGTTGTCAAAGTTTGAGACTTTTTCCGTCTGAAAGATTGGTGCTGTGCATTTGGGCGCCGAGCCCTCGGCTGTCCTCGGCAAATCAAACCCAGGCTCACAGCCTGTGGACTTCTCACGGTCTTCTGCTGGTGTTGCACAACCCCAGGCAGTGAATCGCAGGGATGATGTCTTGTTTGATATGTGCTGTAAATACTATCTACATAATATATCATATATCATGATATATGACACGCTATATACGTACTAGTTACATACCTTTTGCGGCAGTGTCTTTATGGCACAGAGCTAATTCCTGCGTGTTTCTCAATGTCAGGTTCAGCCGTTCACTTGGAATGCAAGGAAGAACACGTACGTACACTTTGCTGTCCTCACTCAGCTCCCAGTATTGCCCAATTTTTCTTGTCAGGCAATCCTAAAGCCAGAGTTCATCGTTGTGCGTGCTGCACCTGGTGCTGTGGCTGTTGGTATCTCTTCCTGGCGTCGCAGCCTCAGCCTTGGGGTATTGCCTCACTTTCTATCACTGATTATTGTCTGATTCTATGGCGTTATTGTTCTGCAGTCGTGATGGAATCCTCGAGCTACCGACATACCTACCCACCAGTGTGGAAGGAAGACCCCCTGGGATTCATGCTAAATGCTAAAGAGCACCCAAAAATATCGCCAGAGAACAGACCTTGGTTGACCACATGTATTCCGGCACAGCCTGGGACTGTGCCATGCTGCCATGACGCCCAGAGGTTTTTGGTGGGTGGCTTGCTGAACCTGGTTGTTGTTCCCTTGTCCAGTTTCTGCACCGTGGCAGCACGTTGACAAAAGAATCTGTGGTTTGCCTTGGAGATAGGTGATGGGAAGCTTTGGGATGAATGATCCCCATTGATCATCATTGATCCCCAATCCTTCATCAAAAAGTTCAGGGTGAAGTTCAGGTATCTCTGAAGCAAGAGACTGTTGCACTCTGCAGCATGGCCTAATGTTTATGAATACTGCCTGTGGTGCAGCAGACATTGCATACTGTACTTTACATGGTGGTTAATCAAGGAGCCCTAAAACTCAAAGTTTATGGGCCGCTAGTGCTGTTTAGTTTTGAGAGTCTGTCCTTCATGTGTGCTAGTACGGTTTCCCAAATGTCAATTAGATCTTGGTCGAGGCCTTATCTTGGAGGACTTGGATGGTGAGATTTTGCAAGATATCTCTGCCGCAGCGAATCTGAACTTGACAGGTGGGGTGCTTTGGAAATCGATCACCCGGTGCAGCCACATTTGGTTGGGGTGACGAGAAACCACAACGCAAAACTCCAGATTACACTGTACTTGTACTTTCAATCGAATCAACTTGCCACTCCTTGCTTCCCGGCTGCTTGTTCACTGGACCATTTGGTAGGGGGATTGCAGCCAAAATGTGTACAGGACCATGATTCTTATCCTTCAGCCCACATAATATTGTTATGTCAAGTTTTGTCAGTCATCTCATTTCCTTTCAAGAGTGCAGCAGACTTCACATCGGGTAGAGGGAAGTAACAGGCGCTGTCGGTAACATGGCCATCAGTCTGGTGGAGAGCCTTGGCGATTGCGAGCCTATCTTGAAGCCTTTCTCACGAAAACAAATGTGAATTCCCTAACATAAGAATAAAATAGAATAAATAAGAAATTGTCAATGATCTAGCATGATCACATCAGAAATCTTGGGTGCATTGATGATTGTCTTGTTTTGAGGCACCTTACGAGCATCTTTTTGCCACGAGGGAGCAGGGGTTCTTTAGATGAGATGGTTCAGATGCAAGGCGGATCAATGGCGGATCCATATTCCTATTCTCTTGCTGTTTGATGTCAAGACAAATAGGCCCTTCGGCCACGCGAGGAATTGTTTGAATCCTCCACCCAACGCCGACGTGAACCCGGTACTTCTAGATGCTTGGAGTAAGCGCTGGTGGCTAGTGACGGCTAGTGAGTGTTTGATACAAAAGGAATGCCACTCCTGGATTTGGCTGACGCAGTTCCAGGTTGTCAATCTCAGAGGTAGCTGCTAGGGGCAGGGGCTCACAGGAATCCACTAACTTGTTAACCCAAAAGAAACATATAGACATGAAACACCACGAAACATCGTCTATGGTCAAGTGCTGGTCAAGATATCCTTCCTTCTCTTGTTCCAAGATGTTCCAAGGGAAGACTGCTTGAGGTGCGGCGCGGTTCTGCCATATTTTACTCGTAGCAGTTCCAGCTATGTTAGCAACTGGGTGCTAGGAACCTGCAAAGCATGGGCCATTCAAGTCGGATCTCTCAAAGGCAGTGTGACTCAGATGCTCGACGGTCCACGCCATTTGCAAGAGTAAGGACATTATCACCACAACCAACAGCGATGGTACCACGGTGTCAATGAACGAGAACCTTGGCAGCCAAGACTTTGAAATTTTGGTTGCAATGAGCGCCATTTGTCGTACACCAGACCTTTGGGGCAGAACAATCACAGCAGTGACGGTGAGCGGTACTTTTCTCGGCTGAAGTTCTGGGACAAGTTCTGATCCACATGGTTTGGTTTCAATGGCTGTAGTGGCAAAGGTTACTGAAGTGTCTGTCATTCAATCAAAGGTTGAGGGTCGCGCTTTCGTGTTTTCTAAGCAGGTTCGCGGCTTTGTTGTGCGTACAGGGTGTGACTCGAATAAGTTCTTCGATTTTTGATTTCGATTTTTACCATTTTATTTTTAACCGCGGATGTTGGTATTTTTTCGGTTTTTATCATTTTTTTACTACAGATGTTTTTACCGTTTTTACCGCGATTTTTTGGCCGTCTTTAGCGCGGATGTTGGTAGTTCTTTTGCATATACACCTTCCAGGTCACCCCTTAGGACCAAAACCGTAGCGGCACCCCTTATTTTTTCAGGTGTTTGAAAGCCAATTTGTTAATAGTTGTATACATGTGTTACATTTTGTTACCCCAGCCCTTTTCCGGTTGAATGTAATTGAATTGCCAAGATGGATTTCTGTGCGTGTCATTTTGTTTTATTTTGTGCGATTTCATATCATGTCGTGTCACTTCGTGTCATTTCGCGTCAGGTGGCATTCTGCACGCGTGTGGCCATAGCAATAGCACCCCTTAGTGCGTGTCAGGTGGTTTTTGAAATGTTTCTAGCATGTGTTAAAACGTATCAAAACGTGTCAAAAGGTGTCATCCTGTGTAATGGCATGCTATTTGCAAAACTGATGGGATGTAAATTGCCAACACTGAGCTGTGCACTTTCTCATTCAACTACTGTAAAAACGGTGTAATTGTGGATGTAACTTTCTATGGATGGTAAGGGGTGGCACAGCGGCACCCCTCAGGAAACGATCATTTGAAAAACGTAGCGGCACCTTTTGGAAGTTCCAGGTTCAGGAAGAAAACGGTAAAGAAAAACCCAATTTCGATGTTTACCGTTTTGACCTTTGTATGTTTCCGACTCTGGTTCAGTTATCAGCCGTTTTTGGCGCTTCAGCTGTTGAGTAGCGAAATTGTTGCTCGAATTTCCATCCCACTCTCAGTCATTCTACGCTGTCTTGGCCGACTTTTAGCGTTCCTGATCCAACAGGTTCAAAAATGGTTGTTTTCTTCGCTGGTCTGGTGTTAAAAAAACAAAGGAAAAAATAAACGATCCTTTTCTTGCCGTGTTGTCACTGTGCTTTCTTCAGCTGAGAACCGTTCTTGATTTTCCTTCATGATGCTGAAGCTGCTCATGCCCCGCTGCCAGGGGACCAGCTTTAGAGGTTTAGTCATGTCCCCAGTGGTAAGCCACGGCTGAGGGCCATTGTTGGTACCGTCACCAGCCAAATCACCAAGCAGTTTGATGCGATCAGTCTTGATACAGGACCCACGGATTACTTTGGGTGGGATTGGGCTGGATTGGGTTGTTTCTTGTACTAGTTTCTACAGTAGTATATAGGGATACGTTACTTTAGGTTTCTTGAAAGTTTTGTACTCCACGGCCAGTGTTGGGCAAGCTTGCATAAACATGCATAAACCAGGTTGCATTTACATGCATTTACTGGTAGATGTTGCGATGAACCCCATTTGGGTTTGTCTGAAAACACGGTAATTACATGTAATTACTACATAATGCGATAATCCCATGGTTCATCATCAAATCATATATTTTCCATTGAGACTTGAGATCAAATGAAATGTTCTGGGCATCGCCCATCTTCAGACACGCACAATTACACTGTATGCATCCATCCAGGTCCATTTCAACGCATGGTGTGTCGATATCGTGCCCCGCAAAATACCGCCATCAGTGCCGACCTTTCCGTCCGCAGGAGGATTGGCCTTGGCAGACACTGAAGTGACTTGGCTGACCTCCTGCCTGCATGTCAGCGTTCAGTTTTCGAATGCTAGGATTTAATAAAGTGATATTATGTACTGTATATAAATATAATATGATATGATATGATATATTATATATATATATGTGCCGACGTGACAAGTTATGACAAGTTGGCCATGCTCTTCGCAAGTCACAAGTCCAATGAGAGTTGGTACCACCAATACTGGTCCACGTCATTACGTTCAGAGGATTTACTGTAGTAGTTTTGTCGGCTGCCGCAGCCTGTGGTACAGTTTCCATCAGCAGATCAAAATTGAACAATGCTTGCCGTTGACTGTCAATGTATCCGCAAGCATCGCAATGGCATTGATTCATTTTCCACGTTCCCGTTCAACCTACAGCATGTCAACATACCAGGAACTGCAGATGTTGATTGGGACCCTTCGAAATCTGTCTATGGATGAGATGATGTTGCCAGCAACTCACCAGCAATGTGATGGATGTGACAGGCGCTAAACTTATACCAAGCTGCACAAGCTGTCACCGGCATCTTGCGCCATAAGGATCCAATATTGGTTCCATGTGCGGCTCAAACATATTCCCTGACCGATAATCGATACCATAGCAGCCACTGTTTGATCATGTTCCGTTTCCAAGTCTCAGTCTTGAGTGTGCCTAAACCTTCAGCATTTCCGATGTCTGACTGTTTTGGAAGAAGCAGTGCAGGTGACAAGGATGCTGTTGCTTTCTCGAAAAATAATGCACTCTTGGCGGGCTACATCACACAACACAAACAAGTGATGCATCTGATGAAGGTACGCCCCATCAGGTATTTCCATAGCATGTCCTTTTTCCCTACCATAATGTTTGGGTATCGATGACAAGCGTAGAAGCATTAGAAGCCTTTTCGCGACTTCTGAGGCAGAGAGTTTAGCTTCAAATTCAGACTACACAGCTATGCTGGCTGAAGAAAGACTGCGAAATTACTTGATCACGTCGACTTCGTGTACTGATGGCACCTTCTATGGAAGCTTGGCTGTGTGTACAACGAGTGCAATTGTGCAATGCCACCGCTGGTCATGTTTCCACAAAATTCAACGGGGTGAACATACCAGCCGCACAGCTATGCTTCTGTAGCATGCGAATCAAGAGCTCGCACGATCAAATATTGCTCTACACATCTTGTAAACTATATCTTTAAGACTGTTTAGTTCTTTATACACCATATAGTATGAATAGTTGACATCCAGTATACATCAGTGCAAGTTATTACAAAAATATGCAAAAGGGCTGTATGCGTATAGGCTTACAGTCTTATAGTATCTTATAGTACCAACATGTTGCTGCAGTTAGGAGGTCATGTCCATTATGGATCAAAGGATTGCACGGCTCTACAGCTACAGATGTAAGGCATTGACTCCTTTGTGGCCAATCTCAGCAATTATGGCACCTTGGAGACGCACAGCAGCTGTGTCTTGGCACGACAAAGTGATACTATGACTCAGACCCAATCCAGGATCCAAAATGATGACCGAGGGGTTTTAGAGGTTGATTCGAAGCATGTCTC
>Ga0126342_10019070_pt1 | contig 11701 bp, 6 predicted proteins | sample Cyp1metagenome_FD_92528 | JGI IMG/M metagenome (GOLD analysis project Ga0126342, IMG submission 92528) | Coral microbial communities from Lord Howe Island, Old Settlement Bay, Australia - Cyphastrea 1 metagenome | ecosystem: Host-associated > Invertebrates > Cnidaria > Coral ... | reverse complement strand
TCTTTGCTAACTCTTTCTTTGACTAACTCTTTCCCTGACTAACTCTTTCTTTGACTAACTCTTTCCCTGACATTCTAAAAGTCCGTAACACGGAAGTTTCTCCCCCTAAACTTCCTTTGATGAAGATGTGATATAAAAACAGTTAAACATATGGAAATCCCGAGTATATTGGATATGAGGAGGTGATCTACGAGGATTTTACCGATGCATTGATGCGACCACGCCAAGTGTGATGGTACTGGAATTGGAAATGCCTAGAAGGGCCAAGAATCAGATTTAGGAATTTTAGGATTATTTAGGATGTCTTGACTGGTTAATATATTGATTTTTTGGTCTGCATCCTCTTTTTGCTCACTATCCGCATGTAAGGCTGAAAAAGCAAAACCACAATCCATATCTATTCTAAAAAACCCTGAGGTCAAGTAATGAAAGTGATGGTCAAACATGATCATCAGTTTATGCTTAATATGAAGAATTCCCCAATTTCCCTAAATAGTCCAAGAAAATGTGATTTTATCCAATGATCCGCTCCAAGACTCGTGGTTCTTCCATGTTATTCCTCTGAAAGCACCATATTTTCAGCTTCTGAAGATGATCCTTCGTGCTGACACGGCACAACTATTGAACACACGGAATTTAGGGGATGTCAATAGGAAACAAATAGAAACAACATATGATGAAACATCGATGATGATGATGGTGATGATGATGATGATTGATGATGATGGTGATGATGTTGATGATGATGATTGATGATGATGATGATGATGATGATTGATGATGATGATGTTGATGATGATGATTGGTGATGATGATGATGATCATGATGATGATTGATGATGATGGTGATGATGTTGATGATGATTGATGATGATGATGATTGATGATTGATGATGATGGTGATGATGATGTTGATGGTGATGTTGATGATGATGATTGATGATGATGATGATGGTGATGATGATGATGATTGATGATGATGGTGATGATGATGATGATGATTGATGATGATGATGATGATGATGATGATGATTGATGATGATGGTGATTATGATGTTGATGGTGATGTTGATGATGATGATTGATGATGTTGATGATGATGATGTTGGTGATGATGATGATTGATGATGATGGTGATGATGTTGATGATGATGATTGATGATGACGATGATGATGATGATTATGATGATGATTGGTGATGATGGTCATGATGATGTTGATGGTGATGATGGAAATACATTATAAGACCTTGAAAAGCGAACATATTGACGAAACCGCCTGGCCAGGGAACTTCGCAACGCCGGCGAAGGGGAGCACTGGCCGCGGCAGCGACGTCTGTGGAGGACAAACGTGTTGTGTGACTCGGGGAGTGGCAAGAGGGCAGGGGGGAAATGACAAACAAACATGCAGGATGGGGCCCCCCAGTTATAAGTTGGTTTATAAACCATTATAACCCCCATTAACTATAGTTATATCTACCATAAATCATTGTTAAACCACTTATAATAAACCAACTTAGCTATCTTGGGGGCCCCACCCTGTGGTGAAACAAGGCTTCTTTTCACCATCAAAATAGTGACAAATGCTGATTGAACGATATTGAACCACGACAATTTGTGATTTCATCAAACTTGTGATCTAAGCAGAGTTAATTTGATCCTGATCAATTGTAATTTATCACTTTATCTACAAAACATTCTGACTCAAATGCATTTAACCGTTGCATATATATATATACATGTGCAGATTTCATCATGAAAAAATCAGGTTGTACTGCATCCATGCGAAATGCGATATGTGGCATTGATCCCCTTTTTTCAGACCGAGGGAACTACAGTTTACCAATATTTGGTCACCTTTGGTGTAGCATTCCCGGCTGGTGGTTTCAAACATGAATTTTATTTTCCATTTCATATCTGGGATGTCATCCTTCCCATTCACGAACTTCATCATTTTTCAAGATGGTTATTGCACCACCAACCAGTGTAGCATTAGCTTTTCCCGGGCAAAAATGAGGTCGGCTACCCTATCCTACAGGAGGTGTTTGCCGTGTTGAAAGATGAGTTGTCGAACTGCACGCCTTTGGCGGACGAGTTTCTTGGCTGGGAGCTGGTGTCAAACAGGTCCAGATGGGTAGACCAAACATGGAGGTTTCATCTGGAAAAAAAATGTGGGATCAATGGATGTTCATTGGCGAAACCATGGGAAAGATGGATTGAGGCAAGAATTATGGGATACAAGGGGGTATTTTAGTGGGGATATGGGAAGAAGCCTTTGATCGGCAAGTTATCTTACGGGAAAAGATATGATTGTCGTGCATGGGGATATGTGTAGTTATATAAATATTTAGATTATGTATATCTGGCCTGGCAAACAATCAACATATTTCTACTGCTAGATTTGCAGTGTATCTACAATGAGATGCAGGGATTGGAGGAATTTGAAGCAACGAAGATCAACGAAGCGGCCATGGAGCGTTCACCCATGCAGCAGGGCGGCATGCCATTGGCTTAGGTGATCCTTAGATATGGATCAGAAGTCTAGAGGGTTATACACCTGGTGATACCTCGGGATCCAGAAGTATGTGTAAGAATGGTGAACCCACTTAGCACTGTCAGAACACCAAGTAGTGAGACACAAGAATAGGTGAGATATGTGGATGTTCATTCCCGCCAAGATAGGCAATAAGCGACACCACTAGGCTGACTTCAGCCATCGCTGAAGCGTTTCAGGCATCCCTGGAATCGTTTTTTGCGGGGGAAGGATCTCAAGTTCGTTCGGGGATTTCCCTGGCCATCACCGGTATTTCAGGCCATAACTGGATAACCCAGTGAATTGATGTTTTTCATGTCGCAAAACAAATCCAGTTCGACATGGCTTTGAACGACCACTTGCTAGGTGGGACTGGGACCCCTAATGACCTCCAAATTGGCTACAAGTGCACTACAAATTATTGATGTTTCATGGGATGTTTTTGTTACTAAGGCTTGATCATGCTTGATCCATAGGAGATGTGTTGAATATTGTTGAAGTCTTTGGACAATGTTTTATTTCTTCTTTTAATAACATATTTATATGCAGGAGACAATTTAAGATGCCTAACATAGAATGCAACGTAATGTAACGATGCACTTCCGCAAGCAACACGGCTCTACTTAGGTCAACATGTACCCTCTACATCTACGGCGATTACCCCGAAACGCATTCATGGACCGTTCGAACAGATGTTGATGTGGTGGGCCAACCTTGGTTCACCACGGCACCTCAGTATATCCCTCGTGGTTTGGTACAACTTGATCCAACGTGAAATGGAGAGAGATGCGTCTTGCAGCGATTTTTGGGAGCGAAGATTGGTGGATGATTTGTTTCGATGTATACAAAGACTTAATCTTATCATATGATCAAAGACAATGCTCCGTGTCATTTAGCCAACCTGTGCGAATATGAATATGGCATCTTAAGTTGACGAGCAGGCTTTTAGGCGTCCCATGGAAATGCCAGATGGGTGAGAACAATTCAAATATTCAAAGCCTATGGTGCAATATTTAAGTGGATAAACATATAGCCCTTCATAGCTATACCAACAATTTCGATGTGACAACAACGGCACCATGATGTGATTTTCATCCATAGAAGGTGGTGTAAGCCGGTTAGTTATAAGTTGGATTATACCACCCTCTTAACTATAGATCCAGCATAGACCACAGTTACCCTCTGGTAATTTGTTTTACAACCATTGAAAATTGCCATTTGATTCGTTGATTTTCCTATTGTGGACCTGGTGATTTTCCACTGCTATGTCAGTTTACCAGAGGGTTACCAGGGATTGCAATTCCACTAAGAGCTTGTTATATCAATGGGAATTTCAGGATCCTAAATTGGAGGTACCTATCATATATAAGGCCTATATAAGGCCTATGTAAGGAAATATTCCCCTTATATGGTACTAACGTACCTCCATTTTAGGATCCTGAAGAGCTTGGGGCGCCCCCAACTTCCAGTGGTAAGAATCCCGTGGCCACTAAGAATGCCTTGCCTACAGCCCCAAGAAAAAGTAATTTATCAATTGATCACTAATAACCCCAACTAAGATGATCTTATACATTTATAAATGATACACAATCTATAGTGAACCAACTAACCCAACAGTGATAGGTTCAGCCAGCAATTTCCCATCATTTCCCACCAGTCTTTGGTGGGTGAATGGTGGATAAATGGTGATTTTGATGGGGAAACTCGCCATTATATAGTGTATATTTGTACACATGTAACCAACCATGTTTTTATTATAGAATATACATATATATATATGTGATTATGATATGATACGATATTTTGGATTTTGATGTGTCTGAAAATTGGCCATACTCCCCAACATTGACACTTTAACCAGGAAAATGATGACACCATGAATCCAACGGTTGTGGAGGCCCCGCCCTGAGGATAGATTCCTTTTCGCTGAAACACTGCTTTAAACATCGTGGGTAAAGCTTGGTTGCAGATTTACTGATCATAGTTAAGCAGGAAATATGTATGCCATTTATTTTATTTAATCGGTTTTGATCTATTTTGATATAGACTATAGATGTGTATATACACATATATATATATATATGTATATGTATGGATGGGGGGTGCTCTCCATCTTTTTGCAATTCTTTGCAGGGAATCTCCGATGATCCATGACTAAATCAGGCTGGCGGTTTGCATCACATCTGTTGAACAAATCATTTATAGTATTTGCGATGATGTCATGCAGGGTTGTGCCCCTGTTTGTTAGCTAAGTTGGTTTAGACCTATGCAAACACATGGGTTTACAGTGATGATAACTGTAGTCAATGGGATACAACGGATGTATTCACGGTGATGACAACCGTAGTCACGGGGTGTATAAGTCAACGAAGATGACTGGGGGGCACCACCTTGTACAATATTCCTTGGGATTCCGACGTCATCAATCAGCAATGATTCAAGAGTCCAAGGAAGAGATCTTGCAAAGATCCTTGTACAGAGATCCTTGTACAGGAGATCTTGTGAGTCAACAACTTTGCATTGCGGCCGCTTCTGACCCAACAGGACGTTTAGAGGTGTTAGGTGCAAGTGGTATGGGATCACTCCTTCGCTACCGCGCGTTGCGACGCGGCTTCCGTAGTGGCGCTGAGGAGCCCCATGGCAGGGCCGCAATTCGCGGCGCAAACAAATTTAATAAGATTTAGGACAAAGATTCATCCACTCAAAGCTCTTCCAGGCACCATAGATATTTGTTGAAAAAAACACATTCTGGATTCAGACTTTGACCATTTCACCCTGTCAATTCTCATTCACTTCTCTAGCTTGAGCAATGATATTTCTGTGGTGGGCGCCTTTTTTGGCTCAGATTAGTTGTGAAACAAAAATCGCCCCATCCGCTGCGCGCTGGACAAGAAAGCGCGCGCCCTGTTCCGAAGAACGATGCCGGAAGATGCCTCGTGGTCGGAAGTCACTCAGAAGCAGGACTTGGCCCACAGGGGGGTACTCTCCATAGTGCTCTGAACATGACCATTTTGAACATCACCATTTTCAATTCTATAAGCGGACCATTTTTCATTAATTACCCCACCCAATGTCATACCAATGAGTTCGTGAGATGGAGCCACTAGAAAACCTGCAGGAACAGAACCTGTCGTGCCCGAAAACCACCCAGTTACATTCACTTATTGGAACTCTATGACATACATTTTCCAATCTAATTGCTAATTTTTTGCATTTGATTTCCCATCTTCGCAGAAAGTAAGAAAGACACGACATCTACACGTCACTTTCCCATGAAAAAAATGGTTTTCCGCCATTCCCATCTTTGAAGCGCAGCAGGACCATGACGAAGAGGAGTTGAAACACAATGATCAACTCCTGACGGCCATTGAGGCGTTAAGTGATGGGTGAATGGGGTTGGTGGGCTAACCTCGATACATAGCAACTAAAGGGTATCTATGGGGTTAGTAAGTGGGATAATCCACTTCAGGGTTCCTACTAGCCAGGGTTGCTAACCAGTTACGATCTGTGGGATCATCGTCCAAGTACATGGCTAACCTGGTTTTTTCTATATCGTGTTTTTTTTGGTGGTGTCATTTATGATAATGCAATGTACTTGTTGTGTTATGAGTGTTTCTGTTGGCCGTTTTGGGAGTTAGGGATCAACGGAATTTTGAAGTGTTGTTTGTTGCCGAGAGTGACGTTGTTTCTTCCGGCCGGGTGAAGGATAAATTCTACAATTGTGCTTGGTGCGAGTTTAAATCCGCAGATACAATGGTTGGTTTCAAACTTTGTCGCATCATCACTCACGTGTAGTTTAAAATGTCATATCGATTCTTTTGTTCTAATCTACTTACAAATATATTTATAAATTGTTCAATAAATATATATATATATATATAAGTAGGAATAACAAGGTTCAAACAACACATATATTGATAAAATTAATATAGCATGAATAGCACTAATGAAAACTAGTAAAAATATAATAAAACACAAATAATTATATATATATTCACGTTTATCTGCAAATTTATATTCATATTCATATATTTATTGTCTATATTTACACGTGTTTGTTACGTTCAAACTTCCCAGGCAGACCTCAATGCCATCGAAAGCGGCATGGAGAAGGCTCAGGCGGCCTGTTGTTTCCCGGTGGATCCCGGTTCCGAGAAAAATATGAACTTGGACCCAGAAATCCGAGAATCGAAAACGGAATTCACCAGCTAAATAAGCGCCGGTTTACCCCGAGTTCGATTTAGTATTTCACATTATTTCACCCAAAATTGTGCACAATATAATGTGATATAATATGATATACTTTGCATAAACTTTGCATAAACTTTGCATAAATGTAAATTTCATGAGTTGATGATTCACCAGATTTTCCCTGGATTTTCCCATTGAATCCACCCGAACTGAGGGAAAAAACACGGAAATTTTGACCTTGACTCGAATGACCGGATGGAGCAAGGCAGTTCGCTATTGAAAAAAAACAACTAGTTAAAGCATGGAACAGAAAAGGGTCATCTATACCATACAATGTGAGGCCCCCAAGATAGCTAAGTTGGTGCAAATAACTCCAATAACTATGGTTTATGGTACGCAAATAACTATAGTTACTGGGGCTTATAAGCCAACAAACATAACTGGGGGGCCTCACATTGTAGTTATGTTACATTAGGATATATGTAACATACTAAGTATACCAATCACACTTCAGAATCCATTCATTGACAGTTTGGGCAAGCAGAAATCAGGTTCCGGATTCATCTGGGAAAATCTGAGATGTGGAGAATACTGACAGTTATTTTTTCGGAGAGCCGTGACATTGAGAAACAACATGAACACAATATGACCTATTATGGAATATGTAAATCCATGCTATTAGTCATTTCAGAGTTTAGCATTCTTTAAATCCCATAAAGCATCTAAACCAAGGGGTTTGAAACAATACTCAAGTGGTTTAGATTCTTAGATAATTTAAATCCAATGAGTTTGCTGTTGAACATACTGTGGATGGAAGAAATCTTGCACCACCAAAAGGATTATTGAAACCCAAACTAGATAATGGGATTTGGAACATCTATCATCGTGATTCGGATTTTGCAACCATCCACAGTAGATTAACATTCACTGGATCGGTTTAAGGGGACATTTTAACCGGAAAACCTCATAGTTTTATTGGGAAAATCTATGGATATCTATGGTTTCCTCTAGATTTTCCCTTCAACCAATCCATTGAAACGTGAATCCCGCGGCAGCCATTCACGTGAAACAGGCCCGCTACGAACAAGCGAGGGCCCGGATGCAGCGTCAGCTGGAGGAAGGAACAGGCGAGATTTCGTGATGACTAAGATTTTCATAAGAATAATAACAATACTGGTTTGTGGTTTGCAACATGAATTTTATTTTTCCATATATTGGGAATAATGATCCCAACTGATAAATATTTTTCAGAGAGGTTGAAACCACCAACCTGATAACAATAATGTTATTGTAACAACCATTCTTAGTTATGATAACAATATAAGTATTCATACTAACTATTCATTTGATGGTTATTATAGTAACATCATAGTGTTGTAACAATAACAATAAATAGTTATTATTCATATTATATAAGGGTTACGAATCAGCATAAATAGTACTATGAATTTGATGGTTACGATGATGTTATTCCTGTACTGGTTATAGCGTCATAATACGTCATGGAACTATTTTCTGGTTAAATACTCTAGCTATAACTATACTTTACTATACCCTCTGGCTATTTAACATAGCCATGGAAAATGGCCCATAGAAATAGATGGTTTACCTGGGTTTACCTATTGAAAATAGTGATTTTCCATGGCGAACTGTTAAATAACCAGAGGGTAATTCAATCCTCAATAAAAATCTGTTGGTAATGAATGGTAATGAACCATGGCTCCAAGACCAACCAACATAGATTTAGCCTCCGCAAATCAAACCCGGCAATGGGTGAGAATGGAACAGATCCTAATTTTGGATATTTCGCCATTAAATCATTACATCAATGGATTGGTTTAAGGGAAAATTTGCTACAAAGCCCGATATTTAATGAGATCTATGGTTTACTGTAAATTTACCCTTGAACCAATCCATCGATTAAAGTTTCCGTTTAGTTCGGGCATTTTCCATTGCCATATTTGATCGCGAGAGGGTAGTAACAGCTGCATATTGTTTGTTGTTAAGTCAGTCCTAATAATTAGTGAGGTTTCCCCATTTGGCTATGGATGAATACCTAGAAATCGCATTTGTTAGGGGGATGCACATCCATTTACTAGCTAATTTGATGTCCACCAAGGGTCCATCTTAACTTGACCTATCCCCATTTTGGGTTGTAAACGATGCAGCCTTACAAACCAGTTCCTAAGTAAGATGTGTCTGAGGGTCAGGCAACCTGCTTGGTCCATTGGCTTTGTTGGATACATTTATGGCAATTGACAAATAGTTATTTATAGCTTCAATACTTGAATTAGTTATACTTTTTTTTGGGGGTGCAACTTGTTTCTTTTTGCCAACAAGAAGATTTGAACTGCAATGTTGGGAACTTTGGAAGATTAGCATCACAGTTCATTCACATTGATAGATGCTTATCCCATCAATATATACCGGGATGTTAGCATTTGATTAACTAACCAACAAAAATGTCACTTGACAATCCCAGTTAAAAATGTCCCATTGATGGAGGATTTATTTAGCAAGATATTCCAGCCATGTTTAAGTTCCAGACGGCAATGAGCAAGATTGGTACACACAGATTGGAATTGTCATGATATTATCATGATAGTATAGTTAGGATCTTCGACAATACACAGTTCCATGTATACCAATTTTTCAGTACAACATCGAAGATTATTGTAATATTGGAATTATCCATGTAGCATCATGTATTGTTAGGATCTTCTTTCGGCTTTGCAAAGGAGTCTCCTTCCATGTTCGCCTCTGAAAAAATGGTGATTGCGTGATTTCCCCATGGATTTTCCATAGATTTTCCATGGATTTTAACCATCGTTATCTCAGTTTACCAGAGGCTATGTTGACGAAACTTGGAGCATTTGGAGCCTTTGGAGCTTTGAAATGGGAAAAGGTGACCACTGGGGATCCAATATGTGGCCATCCAAGGTTGACTCAGCTGGGATTTTTTTTTCTGTTATTACTCAGCTAGTACTTTTGATGACATATACAGGATAGTGAGTAAATATGGTGATTTCTGATGTCATCAAAAATACTGATTACTTTCTTTCTGTTATTACTCAGCTGTTATTAATCAGAATAAATATGATATCTACAGGATAGTGCCCCCCAGTGAAATGTTGATGTATCATCCCCGTGGACTAGTTCGTGAACCATCCCCCTCAGAAAAACCCGAAAAAACGGGGTGAAATTGGACTTAGCTTCACCAACGTAGCCAACTTAGATGATTTACCAACTATGATCTACCCATCTTTCAGTTCGGTCAATCAACTAGAAAACAAATGAAATTTTGATTTTCCAGCGTTTTTTGGTATGTTTACCAGATACATCCTGTGGCCAAACGGCGCACGTGATGCCGTTGCCGCCTGCCAGGCACTCAGCCGTTGACGGAGACCAAGCGGAGCCCACACATGGCTCCCTCGGAGGCGCAGATGTCTGGTCATGGCGGATTTTTTATGGTCCAAATAGGGATTTATATATCACCATTATAAATTGGGAAACAAATACAACTGTGATATATAGATTTTTTATGGTCCATATTACCATTATAGTATAGTCATAACCATTTTAAAACTATTATAAATTGTATATCACAACTGCTTGGTGGTTTGGAACCATGGAATTTGATTAGACTTTCCAGAAACAGTTGGGTATGTCATCATCCCAACTGACGAACTCCATCATTTTTCAGAGCGGCAGGTATACCACCAACCAGGTTTTATATGGCATATCCTCACTGGATTATGTGGGATAGATTATGGGACTATATGTATTATAAAGCACGGATCCGATTCTTGAGATGCACATCCAAGTAGTGCAGTCGGATCCATTATCCCCAAAGTTACCATTGTTATGGTTGGTATAAACCAAATATCGGTGGTTTATGACATTGCTTTACTAAAATTATAGTCATTATATCGATGGGAATTTCAGGATCCTAAAATGGAGGTACGTTAGTACTATATAAGGCCATATTTTGTGGGGATATTCCCTTACATAGGCCTGAATAATTGGCCTTATATATGGTAGGTACCTCCAAGTTAGGTTCCTGAAATTCCCATTGATTGAAGTAAATCAACCATACGTAAGGATATGATGAATACCTACATTTTTGATGCTTGATTTCCATATGCCATCGGCGAATATAGAGAGTTTAGGGAGTCAATCCAGGGCTGAAATATTGTTATTCATAGTCAGTGGCAATCGGTTTTTACCATGAACACATGAATATATACTTGGTGGCTCATCCCACGAATCCTAAGTAGGTTATATCCCTGGTTCATCCAGTGAGATAAGTAGGGTTAATCCAGCTACAACTGGGGTTATAAGCTACTTGCCCTCTGGTAATTTAACATAGCTATGGAAAATCACCATTTTCTAGCTGGGTAAATCCACTATTTCAATGGCAATTTTCCAGTTCGCTTTTTGTATGTTTACCAGGCCGGGTAAGTGGGTAGTTAGTTCACCACCAGTGGTAACTGACATGATTTGTCATCAATCCCTTCCCCTAAATGGGGGTGTTTTATTTTGGGGGGATAGCAAGTACCCTCTCTGATAGTTTGCTTTACCAGCAACAATGGGTAGATGAACCTTTTATCCAACAAACCATGTGACAAGAACCACAATCAGCAAGGTTTTAACTGACCAAAACGAATGAGCAGTTTTTTTGTTGTAAAGCCTTGGTTGGTTGTATTAGAAACCACCTCCAAATCGGTAGATGTTAGAAAAAAAAACAAATGCCGAGTGGGTGAGTATTCGGGTGAACGTCCGGTCTTCGACAAGGCAGCGTTGCTGCTTCTGCCACAGCAGGTGAACGAGCTGCTGCCGATTATGAAGCCAAAACATGTGCTTTCCTCAACACCCACGCGCAGTGTCAAGCAGAGGGCCTTCAATTCCTCCCATTGGTTGCTGAAGCAATTGGCGGGGGCTGGGGCCCAACGGCCGTAGCCACCTGGAACTCGTTGGG
>Ga0126342_10019069_pt1 | contig 11702 bp, 8 predicted proteins | sample Cyp1metagenome_FD_92528 | JGI IMG/M metagenome (GOLD analysis project Ga0126342, IMG submission 92528) | Coral microbial communities from Lord Howe Island, Old Settlement Bay, Australia - Cyphastrea 1 metagenome | ecosystem: Host-associated > Invertebrates > Cnidaria > Coral ... | reverse complement strand
TGCCAGAAGCTATGCCAGATAGAATGCCAGAAGATATGTCAGATAGAATGCCAGAAGATATGCCAGATAGAACGCCAGATAGCATGTCAGATAGGATGCCAGAAGATATGCAGGATAGAACGTCAGATAGAATGTTAAATAAAATGCCAGAAGCTATGCTAGATAAAATGCCGGCTAGCAACGTCGCAGACCAAAAGAAAAACGCAATGGCTTGCTTGCAAAGGGAATGGCTGGTATCTATGTAATTTTCAACATGAAGATATGACAGAAGATATGCCAGGTAGAATGCCAGAAGATATGCCAGTAACAAAATGTATAAATGTCATGGTGGGGATCACTCGAAGTAAAGTAATTCTGCTATGGTTTTTTAAATTATATACACATGACATGGGAGTTATGCCCCGACCTAGCGGGCAGGTATTTTCCATTTTTTTTGACAGATGACATGGGAGTGTTTGATCAAATTTGACAAGAATCTTGGGATTTCCAGGAAAAAGTGGAATGAGATGGGAAGACGATTTTACCACAGGAGATGGGACGTCCAAGATGGGAAGTGGCAGGTAATAAGACGGGAAAACGAATTTACCACAGGTAGCGACGTAGCAAGGAAAATGTAGCTACATGGGAACTAACCATGCATGTGACAATGCCAGGCTGACACACTTTAACAAGCCCCTTGCCTCTTGGGGAAGCCATTCGGCGTAGGGCGCAGCACCCATTCTGCAGCTTCAAGCTGTCCCCATAACTTCACCATCGTCTTGTACGAATTGAGGCACATTCTCCCAGCTGCAGTGACGTCGCTATCGGATAGCTCCATTAGAGTTGATAAACATCATGGCCGATGGCTGCACGAACTCGTAAAAGCGGGCCGAATGGAATGGATTGTCCTCCGCAGTCGATAAGAGGCCCAAACCCTTCTTCGAATGTCAAAACAGCAGTTTTGGCTACTGCAGATAGGTCTTGGTAATTGCGGAAAAAGAACTTGTTTCTTTTAATGCCGTGTGTATGTTTGGGATCAAATTGATCCCTGCTGAGTGATCAGACCACAGAGTCTGGAGGCTGTTGGACCGCACCACAGGAGATGGGAAGACGCATATACGTCCATCTCGTATTATCTCGCCTTGTACCCTATACCCAGGATATTTAGTGGAATACATTTGGTAATGGATAAATATAATATAAATATATATATATATATATTATATATATATATCCAATAAATATACATCCCAAATATATCTCGCCTTGTACCCTCTGGTAACCAAACCTGGCAATGGAACATCTTCAAAAAGCCAGGCCACATGCGCAGTTCTGCGCATCCGACACCTGCACCGGCTGCGCGGCAAGTGACGCCTGGAAAAGGCGAAAGCGTTCCTCGGCGTCGATGTCTGCGTGGCCAGGTTGCTGTAAAAATATGGGGAATCAACCATCAAAGATATGGGTAAAGTGGAAATATCTTGGGATATGCTAGGGATATAACTAGGAGAGGGCTAGCGGCTTCAATATGTTGTTTGATTATTGCTGTTATTTCTGCGGAATTTCCATGGTATTTGTTTGTTTCTGGTGAGGTATGACCTCAAAAATCCCATGGTTTAGAACATGATTTTCCACACAGTTGCAATTGGATATACAATGGCAAAAATTGGCTAATATCGTTGGTCCTCGAATACTTTCATGTATTATTCACGGCTGATTTTTTGTGATTGTTGAAGTGTTAAAGGGTGGATCATCAGACGTGTCAAAGGACTCCCACCTTAGCAGCTCCAAATTGTTAGGTGTATCATGGCCAGTCTTGCATCCCCGGCAAAAAGAATTAGCTGATCAGATCTGTTTAGCTTTATCCCCATTATCCCATTGTTAGCTGATATTGACGGGATATGTATATATATATATGATATTTACCATTGGGTATTATAGGTTTTTAACATCTGATATTGCTGGATCCCATTGTTAGCAACGGGTAAGATATTACGATACCCATCCAAGGTTGACCCACTTCTTTGACAGGGACAATGCCTATATCCATTTTGCTACAGCTGGAAATGGGGTGACCAATGGATCCATATTATTTATGAGTTATTATATGTATATGTTTGACATTTCCAGCTTCAAACCAAACCAAACACCACATGGGTTTAAACCCATGTTCAGCCATCGGCCGAGAGCGCCGAACTCAGCGATCATGTATGTCTATATAGGTAGTACCCTACCACTGTGACATACCCTCCAACCAAACCAAGATTGATTGCTTGGGGTTACGCAAACAATACTTTGGTTGGGAGGGCCTCTTGCAAAACACACATCTGGTGGTAAAGGAACAGCGCTTAAATCGCTTCAGGGACCTTCCATGGTGTTTCATCATGCCCACATCCGTGGTGAGCTGGGGGGGTCTGCAGCAGGTTGCTGGGCTCCAGTCACTTCAAATCAGCAGGATTCGACATATTGTAAGCGGCCTCTGTTATGATTTGGACATGTGGATAAAATGAATGGGTAAAGTAATGCCAGTGATGATTAAGGCTGCCCGCTTATTCAGATTCATTGCGACTGGCCGGTTGATCATGATGAATAAGATATTTTACGCTGAATCATGATTTCCATATCACTGAATCATCGCCATCTGTAATCGCACGTATCCCACCTTGGCATTGCAGAGGGTGCAAATAGCTATAAGACTCACTACAAAGAGGGCTAACTCAAGATACCGCGTCAATGCAAAGCTCTGTCAGTTGCCCCACCAAAAAAGTGGGACATCAGATTAGTCCACAACTCCGTTGAACGGCGGATTCACCAAGGGGGGACCCAGCTTCAAGTGGCTCATCACCCATCAAGCCTTGCTGGGCGGTTGTGCCTATGGCTTTGCAACAGACTCAGTAGGAACGTGGCCAATCTTTCATACCTGGCAACGAAATAAGCTGGTACCTACTTCCATAGCAATTAGAGTATCATAATTACGTGGCAAACTATGATAGTTCCATGTATTGAACTACCCTTAACCATCAGCTTGTACGGTTGTATCAAGGGTAGTTCCTAAGTTCCTAAAAGAGATTAATACAGTTGTTAAATGTTGTTAATATTTTTGAAGGGATGTAATCCGTCAGCTAGAACCAAGTCCTCATGAGCAAAACTACCCAACTCACGCAAGTTCCCTCCCCACCCAATGAGCCCAACTACTCAAAAATCTTACGCCATGTCTCGTGCACTTCTGCTCTGGACATAACGTCTTCACAGGGCGTCTCACACCTGCGGCTGGAAAACGCAGAGATCTTCCGCTATTTGTCTGAACCCGAAGGCTTCGACTCACCCAAACTCAAGTAGTTTGACCGATTGCAGTTGCTTCAGCCTTAGGAAAAACATCATCATGCTAAGGAAAGGTAATAAGATGTAATAAGATAAGGAAGGGGGGTGAATTAAATGGATACCCTCTGGTAAACAAACATAGCTATTGAAAAATGGCCATTTATAGTTGATTTACCCATTAAAAAGGGCGATTTTGATTTTTCCATAGTTTTTTGTATGTTTACCAGAGGGCAAAACAGAACATCGAAGCAGATTTGGATGACACGCTACCCCTTTGATTTGACCCACAATGCATTGGAGAAGTGGTATATGGTATCTCCTACGAACACAAGTGCTGAAGGACGTGTTTCAGAGTGTTGGTGTGATTTGATTCCAGTACTGTTAATCCAGGACTCATAAAACACCAGATTACTGATATTCCAAGTGAAATACGGCGCGTAATTCATAACAATTCATCCCAAGTTTGGGCATACCGCCTCCATCAACAGAGTTGGTTCATGCAGGGGCATCCATCCACCTGGCCCGCTATCCCTGCCCCAAGTCACCCACTTCAAACCTGGATTATACCGTGAAATGTCCTGTGTGAACCTCTCGTGATGCGAAAAATATCCCGAAATTGTTCGGACCTGTCCCAACCCTAATTCTCGATGCAAGCCCATTTTCTTGCGCTTGGTTCAAACACATTTTGTCGGCTGTTTCAACCCAATGTTGTTTCGTGACATATGAGTATCGTCCAAAATCATTGACCTTGCAACCATAGAGGGTTTTTGAATATCCTGATGGCCCAATATATTGGTCCCAAGGAACAAATGTATCCAGTTTATCCTATAAAAAAGAAACATTGGAATATTCCCAATCATGGAGCTATCAGAATTGGACTGAGAACGTGATGATGATGTTTACATTTTTTCATTAAATCCTCTTGAAAATTCCAAGGATTCTAGGCCGCCCCGGTGTTTGGCCCGCCTCGCAGTCGCAAGACTTACGGTCTGCGGAGCCTGCAGGGCAAGGGGAAGAAACTGGGGACATGTCGTTGAGGATTTATGGTTTCTAATGGTTGAACAAAACAGTATACATAGTAGTTTATTTACTGGCCAACAAAACATTACTAATGGTTGATTTATGGTTTCTAATGGGAACAATATTTCAATGATTTTCAATGTAGTAAATAGTTTGCTACAGGGATACACTGGAAATAAGTGAATGGTCGATCTAATGTATTTTCCAACATTGTTTTCCAATATTCAGACGAAATTTTCGGATTTGCTTGAGGAACCCCTTCTGAACAATTTGCAGAACAACTCCCTATCGATTTTAATTGGGAGAATAAAAGGTCAAATTCAGCAAATGCAAGTTATGATGGTTCGACAGAACAACAAATAGTTTATATAATAATATATATATATGTGTGTGTGATGATTCATGGCAATGAAACATAAGGATATATATATACATGTATGTAAAATTAAATAATCTATATTTTATGGATATTAAGGGTCCAAAAGACAACTAACAATCACTATCATGATGATGGTGCTAAGAATTTACGTATGATATTTGATAACTCCTGCAACTATTTTTTCAATATCATTATAAACCACTTAAAACTGTCAAGGGCAAGTCCAGTAAATGTGACTTTGTGCCACCCATGATGCCCCGATATTGCTGAAGTCACATCCGGATGCCCAGGGGACTTCTGTTCGCAGATGTTGGTCTGACAATGGGATACCCCTCGAAAATTGTTATCTGGTTGGTGGTATACCTACCCCTCTGAAAAATATGAAAGTCCAGTTGGGATTAGTATTCCATATATTATGAAAAAATGTTACAAACCACCGACCAGAATATTATTTTTATATATTTATATAATAGGAAAATCATGATTAACCTGTGGATGTAGTGGTAATTCTGAGTTTAGAGAGACTCGTGTCCAGTGAATCTGGAGTGCTGTTTACCCATAGAAAAGGTGTTGCTTCCAACCGATAGTCCGGGATCCTTAGATTCTACCACTCAAAGGAGTGATCAACCTGCACAATGAAATGCAATATGTCCATAGAACGTGCGACAATCGCAATATTTGTCAGGATTCTTTTTCCAGCAAACACACTGGAATTCCAATTAATTTCAATCCCCATGGATCCAGCAGTACTTTCTGAAGGAATATGACTGGGCTGTGATGAATTTGGGGTTCTGCCCTTCTCTCCCTCTCCGTTGCACCCACCAGTGCTTGCATGATCCCACATTGTCACCAAGGTTTCATCACAAGATCCAGAGAAAAAACATGATATTATCCACATGTTGCTTGATTAAAAAATATCAGCAACTCTGCGAAATCACCTGCAACTTCCATCCAATTTAACATCATTCATCTCAACATTCAATCACTCTTAAACACTATTTTCACCAGTGAAAATCACCAGCGATACATTGCTGGAACGGTCAGCGACAAAAAATCACCACGCGCCTCGCCTCGGCTGCGGCCTTGCTCGCCGGCATCGCCTCCGCAAAGAGCCGGAAGCGCTGGTGGATCTGTGCAGCAGTCAGGACCTGGGGCTGCCAGTGACCAGTCGCTGTTCCCCAAATGGATGAGAAAAGCAACAAAAATGACGATATCTTGGTGGGGATCCATGGAATTCAGCCAACAAACTAACTTGATATGATACGAACATCATGAGTTAGTGATTATCCAGGGGAGATATGGTGATTATAAAGGGATTGAACCAGCAACAATGAGGATATCATGGTGATACAATGGGAATATCATCGGAATACATATAGTGGGGTCTCAGAGTCTCAGGTGAACAAAAATGTTTAATCGGGGTATAAAAGGAACCGTTCCAAATTACACTGGGAAATTCTCCGGAACATGTTATGGGGATGTAATGGGATACAACCACCAATACGATAGTTGGGAGTGTCTGAGAATCAGGTATACACCCAATTTTAGAGGCGATGTGAATGGGAACATATCTATCCATTGCAATTAAATACCTCTTTTGTTTGGACATAAGTCAACTCTCAGTGTTGCGAATCTCCTGTCCTCGATGCAAACTGGGTGCCTCATGAGAGGCATCAAGATGTCAACCCTGAGATCTTGGATCCAAGACACGTGTGGCTGAAGGGGAATCCGTTAAGATCAGGATCAGGATGCCATTTTTTCTGATTCTGGTGATAATTGTGGATTATTGTGATCAAGACATGGGATATAAAAAATGTGAATGCGAAGACATCGTACCCCAATGAATTCAATGTAATCTGAATGATTATATATATGTCAGTTCAAAAAAAACGTTTTGAGTGATCCGCTCAACTATTCTATTTCCAGGAAAAGACGGGATATCTCCAGCTAGCGTGGCAAACTCAGCATGCAATGCTCCCCCTGACGGGGTACAACAACTGGACAATGATGAAATGGTAGATGCATGGTACATAATTAAATGTACATACATATACTTATATATGTAGTTATTATATATAGAGTTAAATGTTATATACATATACATATCTTGAGAGGCCTACAAATATGGTACCATTTGTTGCCTGAAAATAACCCATTGGAATTGCCACATCAAGGCTATTTCAGACGGATTTCCCCAGTTGGGAAAAGAAACACTACCATCTCATCGAACTAGGCTTTGTTTTATTGCTTAAACCTTGATTTTTGCGCGTGAAATCCGTTTTCTTTGGTGGGTAACATCCAAATTTGTTACACCTCTATATATATATAGCCAAGGAGCTTCATTGGCATCAGCTTTCTGCAGCAGTAATTCTTGCAAACTTCGCCTCAGCGTGGCAGCTTTATGCTGGGAATGGGGACTGAATACATGGGAATGAATATATGATTGGTCAGTTGTTTCATAAGGAAATTCACGGTTGCTTGGTTGCTTCACCTGCAAATTTGATTGTGCACTAGGATAATGGGATATTAATGGGATGATAGTGGGATATTGTATTTGGATCTATAGATTTATAAAGGATATTCATGAATATTGCATGTATATTGTTTCCAGGTGCTCCCCCCAACGGTAAAGCGCCCAACAATAGGTGCTTCAGGGGTACTGTACCTCAGGTAGGGCTTGCTGATGACGGTGACCCTAAGGGCTTCGTTGTTGGAGGGTTGACGTTTGGGGGTGCACTCTTATTTAGATGTCCACAATGAGGGCGTGTCTGAAAATCTGATATACCCCTGCCTCAAATGGCTATCTTAATGGTGAACATGATAAACACATGGGTTTAGAACTATATACACGATGTTCAAACAAATTCATATAATCAAACAAAACATATCAACACCTTGAAATTTGAGCGTTGGCTCACAAAGGCTCAATCACCAGTCCCGTTGCAGCTGATCGTTGCCACCTTGCAGTCGCACCACTTTCGGGTGGTGGTTGCGATGACTGGCCCTTTCCGATCCTGTAAAGAGTTTGCGTGCATTGACACACCGCTCAATGCGAAACCGTGGAGCCCGAGATTTCCGCGCCACAGCCAAAAAAGCCAAAGCTTGGAAATTGTTGAGGAGTACCAAACTCATTCCGAGACCAGCCCGCAGGACGGATCCACTGCTCGGATAAAATCTTGGGAATGGTAAGCCATTCGGTCTTGTGGTACACGGCCTGTCAAATTGATGGATGATTTTGTTCTGACATTGGTTTTCCAATGAAGCTTCAATCAAGAGTTGAACTGCAGATTCTGCGACAAAGAAAGCGCCGCCTGCTTGGCACTGCGGCTCAAGTCCTGGGCTGGCTTGCCGCCTCATTTGCCGCACATGTTTGTGCAAGTTGCAGGATCAAGTTCTATCTTTTCCTCTTACTTTTTAAATATCATATATATATATACCCTAGCGGTCTGGGATCATTTTTGAAATGGTCCTGGCCCAAAGACCGTTTTTTGGGATGAACGTCCTAAACCATGGTTGTACTGCCAAGTAAAGGGAAGCATCGTCATTAAATGGTTCCTTTTCTGCAAACCAGTTGGAGTTAAGATGGCCGAAGAGAATTCTGGACAAGTTCTCATCCTTTTCCAAAAGCAATACCGGAAATGGGTCGGATTTCAACCATCCTCAATTAGGATGTTCACTCTTGGGTGTACCACATTACTTGACAAAAACATGAACCATGGTATGGCGGATAGGTGATGCCGGCCCAGAAAACAAATTGCCACCCTTGCTGGGTTGGTTGATAGAGCTCGTAGGATGTGTTTTTAAAGATTTCAAAACCTAGCGAAATCCACTGACCAAATTGACCACATTGAACAACATGATTTTGGAGGTATCAGGGATGCCATACTGTGGAAGGTTTGTCATTATACAAACCTGTAAAAGGGGGGATTGCCCCCAAATTGAACCGCACTCAGAAAAACAGATTTGTGGATCATGTTTCCATCAAGTATGTGCTTTTTTTTCAGCGCCAGTGTCGGTCAGCAAGGGCCACAAAGCATCCCTTCTGGGCACTTTTGTTATGATTAAAGAAATATAAAATATGATTCACAAGAGTGAATCAAATGCCATTGCGGAATGAATAAAAGGCATTAATTAATATTAATTACTAATCACATCTGGTTGGTGGTTTCAACCCCCTGAAACATATTAGTCAGATTGGATCATCATCCCAACTATTGCGGGGAAAATAACAAATGTTCCAAACCACCAACCAGATTACTAATCATCATTTATCTTCAAGTCGTTCGTTTCTCGGTCACTACATCATCCGGCAAGGCACATCTGTGCGCGAAGCTCTTCAAGTTGGTCCTCCACCGACTCCGAAGGGCAAAAACATTGGATTGATGAGTTGGATCAATGGTTCAACAAAAATGGGAAAATGATGCGATATAAATGTATTATATTATACAATATGTATATAATATATTATATATATATATGCTATATATACAAGTATGTGATATACTGGAAGTATGGTCATCCATCTCGCCTAGCGGCTAATCCCAATGGATTTTTCTGACCCTCAAGGTGTATCCAACGAAGGTCACTGACAGGGCATCACGGCACGTCCTGCATCCGCGCAAGCTCCTGCGCGGTCACGGAGTCGAGAAAAACATCGAGATGTGTGGAACTGAACTTAAAGGGAAACCCCTGAAATCATGGTGATGTTTAATTCATCTGGTTGGTGATTTCAACCCCTCAGACATTATTCCAGATATATTCAGTTGGGATTATTATTCCCAATAAATCGAAAAATAAAAATGTTCCAAACCACCAACCAGTTATTATGTGGACATTTCCCGGAAAAGTTTTCTTTAAAGGACTCATATGAATGGTGGAAACTGCAAAAAATAAGCGATTGTTGGTACCTATATAATCCCTTGTAAGATCGAAAAATAACTAGGGACAATCATTCAAATAATGATTGATGGAGATTCCCAACTCATGGATGATTCCAGAGATGAAGATTCTCGTGCCAAGCTGAAATTTAAGGGTGACTCCCAAATTATGTACTCCCCCCCGAAAGCAAATTTAATAAGCCCAATAGGGGTTGATGATCTTTGCAGTAAGAACCCCCTGTGCTAAGGCCCATAATTCTTGGGGGACCTTTGGAGTTCCCCAATTCCCAGGATGGCCAAGCGAAGGAATTTTGGCATTTAGGGGGCCATCTTGATATACTTTGCAGCGTCGAAGCATTTCATGAAGGATTTTTTTCGCTTAAGAAACAATATAATTTGCTACACAAAAATAGCGGGGTGGGAACCTTCCCAAGACATATCGATAATGTGCTGATTTTGTGACCGAGTCGAATGTGGGATTTCCCATTGCTACGTTAGGTAAAAAGAAAAAGAACAATGGAGTACTCTCAAACACAGCGACTATTATGGGAGTATTCTTGCTTGGGCTCAGGTCCAGACTGAGCCACGCAACATCACGCAACCAATTGGACTTTTTCATTTACCACCAAGATCTCTACTTACATGACCATTCCATGCGTGCGCGCTGCTAAAGTCGAAGAGAAATTTCAAGGCGTCAGCGATTGGAAGCTCTCTGCACAACATCGATGTGAGCTTCTCGACAGTCGGCTTCGTCTCCGCCGGCCGGCAAAAGTTGAATGCTAGCACGAGGCGCATAGAAGAACTTTTAGGTGTTGTACCCAGACTTGAAGCTGCAGGCAGGTTCAGAAACTGGAGGTTGTAGCGCCCATCCGCACCCAGTCGCTCTCACAGGATGTGGCTCCCGTCTTCCCAACCCGCACCATCGACACCATGTAGCTGCTTGATGCAGCACTCTGTGCTTCAGCAACTTCACCTCAGCATGGTAGCTGAACTTTGTGACGTTCTGTGTGCGGAGGACCGAAGCCACGCCCCTCACAAATGCAACCTCTCGGTTGGCTTCCACCAAGGTAATTGGCAAGGCTTGAATGAGGCGAAGTAGCCAGGCTTCTCTATGGTTTCTCTATTAAATTCCTTCTGTGACCTTTTTTGTAGGCTCAATCTGCCCCGAACCCCCAATTATTTCAAAGCTTAAGGAACTCCAAGTAACTGTCTCAAGTTGTGCAGGTACATTGGAAAAGAATGGACATCCATTTTTAAACATCACTTAATCCTCCATTTCATGTTTGTTTCAGAGCAAATCGTCCTTCTTCTCCTACGATAACCATGTTTCTTCGTACATGCAAACCTGGCTTTCGACTGCCAACTGCATAAGAACCTCTCAACACTGGGCAGGAATCAGTGGCAGCAAATGTTTGTTCATGTTTGGTGGTTGCTGGTCTTCAGCAAATCCAGGCTTTAGAACTTGCTGCAGCCCTTGACACATCAATATTATAAAAAGAATCCCTTTATAAAATATTGGTGGTAGTGTCTTGCTTACATGAAAAACAAACCAGAGACCCTGCAACAAGCGGTTGTTGCAGTTTTGAAAACAGGCTCTGTGAGCCATTTCATACAACCTGTACAATAAAATACTCCCATAAACTCATAAACTGCTTGGTTTTGTACTCCGTTATTTTCATTCAATCATCAGTTGTCTTGCTTGATCTCGTTCGTTCTTCGATATGATTCCAATGATGTTTGGGATGACTATCACTCGCCATGTTTGATGATTGTTTGCCACCATTGTTTGATGGTTGCTGATGGTTGCATCCCAAGGCCAAGATCAACCAATATTCCATTCGAGTCAAGTCCCAAAATTTCATTCATTGTTTGCACCATATTCTACATGGGCAAATTACTCCAGTTTTAAAAGCTCCAAAAAATCAGACCATCTTTGGGTTGGCCGGTCGGATCCCAATTTCTGAGGTCAATCCCGCGCTATGGCTGGTTTGATATCTATCTTTTAAAATTACTTTACTTCGTGTGATCCCCACCATGGCATTTATACATTTTGTTACTGGCAAATCTTCTGGCATTCTATCTGACATTTTATCTGGCATTCTATCTGGCATACCTTCTGGCATTCTATC
>Ga0126342_10019068_pt1 | contig 11702 bp, 14 predicted proteins | sample Cyp1metagenome_FD_92528 | JGI IMG/M metagenome (GOLD analysis project Ga0126342, IMG submission 92528) | Coral microbial communities from Lord Howe Island, Old Settlement Bay, Australia - Cyphastrea 1 metagenome | ecosystem: Host-associated > Invertebrates > Cnidaria > Coral ... | reverse complement strand
GGGCACAGTGTACGAAAGGTAACTTTCACCATTGCAAGAAGCCCTGGACCTACATGGGCGGCGATGACCAATGTTGTCTGACTTCAGATCACCAAGTGTGGCTCACTGAAATCAAGAGTGGCTTCCATTTTTGCAAAGGCGACTGGACCTACCTGGGTGGCAACGATAAATGTGTCACCACCAAATGGGCACAGTGTACGAAAGGTAACTTTCACCATTGCAAGAAGCCCTGGACCTACATGGGCGGCGATGACCAATGTTGTCTGACTTCAGATCACCAAGTGTGGCTCACTGAAATCAAGAGTAACTTCCATTTTTGCAAAGGTGACTGGACCTACCTGGGTGGCGACGATAAATGCGTCACGACCAAATCGGCAAAGTGCACCAAAGGTAGCGCTTACAATTGCAAGAAGCCCTGGACCTACATGGGCGGCGATGACCAATGCTGCCTTACGCAGTAGCTGATGCCACCTTCTAAGGAGGACCTAACTCCTTCGCAAACTTTGCGAGCAAAACGTTGGCGGACATGCACGTTCTTCAGCAATATCAATCCCCCGGTAGATGCAAAAACACAGCAGATCATCTGACTGGATTGCTCACCCATGAGAGGTCTTGTTTCCATGTACCCAGTGATTCACTACATATTCATTTCAAAACGCGTGTTGTCTCCCTTCTTGAGCCTTCCGAAAAAGTGAAATATCCAAACCTGTTTTTCCCCCAACAGAGGTCCCCACTGAGGGGTGGGGTTGGATCAGGGTTCGCGCTCTGGCCCCCGGCACTCTTCCTGCCGGCTCGCACAAAGTCTGCGCTGCAGGGTTCTCAAGCTCTGGGTCTGCGGCATTTTTCAGGGCCTGCGGCATTTTCATTGTAAATTTTAATTGCAAAATCCTCTAAGAGGTCCTTGACACAAGATCTGGTGGAGATCCTGGTGAAGTTTTTTCAGACGTCCTTGCATGAGGAGCTTGCAGATGCCATGTCTTAGAGGTGCTTATATGAAAGCTCTTGTGGGTGGCTCTTGGCAGGCTCTTGTATCAAGATCTTACAAACCCAGCAGCAGCAGCAGCAGCAGCCGCAGGTCCCTTTATGACGATCTTGTGTGTCCTGGCGTGAAGATCTTGCTCAAGGTCTTTTACAAGTCCTTGCGCGAAGATCTTGTAGTGAAATGCTGTCAGAAGCCTTTGCATGATCTTGTAAAGTACAGGTCCTTGTGACAAGCTCTTGAAGAGGCCCTGGTGAAATCCTGTCGGTGTCTTTACATGATCTGATACAGGTCCTGGTGAAAAGATTGTGTGTGGAGATCCCGCTGAAATCCTCCTCAAGAGGCCCTCGCGTTAAGATCTTGAAGATCCTCTGGATCCTCTGCGTTGGTGTATGTATCAAAGTTCTTCTGGGATGCTCATGGGAAGTTCTTGTATGAAGATCTCGTGAATTCCTCTATACAAATCTATATAGAAGGTCCTGCTGCTGCAGCTTCCATAGTGTCGAACCTCATCGGTTACTGTTCCATAGCTACTGTTGCTTGTATCTTGCACATTGACTTCCTACTGCCCACACTGTTTGGGGTCTCTTGCCGGTGTAATTTGTTCCGATTCTTGGCCGTATGTTTCCTTTTTTTCAGGTTGAAACCCAGCAAATGCCTACGCAAAAACCTACAGAAGAACGAAAAAGACAGCAAACACCAAGAATGTCCAGCCTGCCTCAAAAACCCAACAAAAAATCACCCAGAACCGAAAACTCGTCAAAAAACCTGCCAACAAATCTCCCTGCCACCCTGCCAAAGGTTTAGGCTGTCGATCCCTTGGCACAGTACATTGGTTCATTTTGTCAACAGTTTGTTTTTTTTGCACCAATCAATTTTCTGAACGCGTTCATGATTCATGCGGTGGAAAATTCCAGTCTTTCCCATTTCGATCAACACAGCGCAAAGTGATAGAAGTGCTAGAAGTGATAGAAGTGATAGAAGCGATATCAGTGATATCAGTGATATGATATCAGTGATATCAGTGATAACCATATAGCCATGCATAGTAGCCATGTATAGTAGCCATGTATAGTAGCCATATAGTGGTCATTGATAGCCGTGTATAGTCATATTTCTCCACTGAAACGTCCGTTGATTCCCACGGTGTTTCTGTGCGTTTCCGCAGATGGCTCCACGGCCCATGGGCTCGCCATGGGCTCGCCATGGGCGCGCCTCACGTGGCTGTGCGCCTTCTGGGTGCCAGCTGAGACGCAGCGGGTGGTACCTGACTGGCGGCAAGTTCCAGGACGACTTCATGACTTTGAAAATGATGAAAGTGATGAAAACAGAAGAAATATGTAGAAAGATCTGGCAAGATTGGCATCCCAGGAAAAAGTGAGAGAGAAATATCCTTGGGGATGTTTTAGGCTGAACGCCTTTCTGGCCAATGCAGACAAGAGGTAAGAAAGTGCTTGTAGGTGGAGTACTCCAGGACGTTTCCAGTGTGGGAAATGACAGTGAACCAAATATGCCAAGATAATCCAAGGTACACATAAAAATCATAAAACCATGGAAGATCATGGAAGATTTCTGAAACTTAAGATATCTAAGATATCGATCTAAATGGACACGCCCTGAGGAGATGTAAATTGGTACGTTGGCTGCGGCCTGGGCAACCTCGACATCCGTGGTCCCGTCGCAGCTGGCCTGGAGCAAAACAAGGCACCGTCGGACCGTGGCCTGGGGAAGTTTGGAGCGTGAAAAAATGTGACACGTGAAAACACATGAAATATTTGGTGAATGTTAAATGATCGGTTCCTCCCCCAGTTCGGATTCCGATCCGTTTGTTCCGGTTCTTTGGATTCGGATGTCATCCTGTTTGGATGTGTTCAAATCGAGGTGCGAAAGCATACCGCTGTTTGCCTCAGTCATTGTGGACCACCCTCCTGCACGCTAAAGTTAGCTGAATCTCGGCACAAAAGACATGAGAGTCAAAGTGCGAGAAGACGAACGATTCGAGCGATTGTGGATGGTTTTCCGGCTGTGTGTTTTCATTCCGACTATTTCTGACTCCATCTCCATCCAAGGAATCGGATTGCAATTGCCTGAAATGCACAATGTTTTGTATGGCAAGAGGATCCTACGTGGACGAATGCCTCAACAATCACACTCGTGATTTGTGCACGGGCTTCCAGAGCACAATACAAGTCGTGACCAACCGCTGGGAACTCAGATTTTTGCCGCTTGCTGTGCTTCTGGATGTGTCTCTACAATGGTAAAACCTATGGCAGAAATTGGCAAAACACTGAGGCACTTGTGACGTCGACTGCGATAGTGCGTCACGTTTGGGGTGCTTTGCAATTCTGCTGAGCTTCATCAGCTTGTTGAGATTTCAAATGTGAGGGTTTCACGTATTTCAATGTCAGTGAGCATTTGCACTAAAGTCAGGCACTGACTAATTCAGACCCAGCTCAGATCCCAAAGGGAGTTTCCAAAAAGTGCTGTGGCATTGCGCCAAGTTCTTCAGCGTCAGGTTCTGTGAGTTGAGCTGGCAGCAGCAGGGACTCGTTATGGGATGGACTGTGGATGATTGGTTGCTATGGTCATGTTTGGTCAATGCCCCGCAAATTTGCACAACATGCACCGTCATCATTTGCTCAGGATCGACGTTGTCGAACTGCCACTCTATGCCCTCAGCACGGCACCGTAGCCGCTTTTGGTTCAAATCAGCCGATAACGTCCTCGGCGTTTCTGTTTTTTCGGGCCAATGGACTTGAACTCAGACATCGTTGGCGACAGCTCGGTTTTCTTGGTGTCATGATGAGTTGGAACGCAGATTGGCAAAGCACCAACTGTGACAATGTGACAACATGTGACAACATGTGACAACATGTGACAACATGTGACAACATGTGACAACAGTGGAAGTGGAGAGTCGATGTCAGATGCCACTTGGGAAGAGAGCCAAAACAGAGAGCGGAGAGGTTGTAGAGGCCTGGCTTTTTACTCAAAGCAGTCAACGAAAGACTGGGCGACCTTGAGGGTGAGATCTATTTCTTTTGGAATGTATTGGGAATGCAAGAGCGAGAAATGCAGATGACAGTGCCACAACTAAAGACTTGCGATGCAAGCAAAACATCGATTTGTTTGATTCTGCAAAGTGTAGCACTGGACAGGGACAGAGCAGTCTTTCATAATAGACGTTTTCAAGTGTGCACTGGGCTGCAGCTCAGCTAATGTTCAGGAGAAGGAGCCTGGCAGCGACCCCAGAAGACATTGCAAATTGTGAAGTTCATCGTTTGGAGTATTCTTGATAATTACATCCCAATATTTGACTCAATATTACTATTACTGTTACTACTATTATTATACTATTAGTATTTATTATTCGTAAGTAGTTTACTATATTAATCTATTTCCATCTATGTCCATTGCCCAGGGCTACCTTGGGTGGAGAAGTATCGACCAGATCGGATCGAAGATGTCGCCCAGCAGGTGGGCAATGCTGACTGGGCGACGGGTGGAGGAAGCCCCAGGAGTCTTATTATACCACAAGGATTTTAGTAATCTATTAGTATTGATGATATAGCATTGATTAATATACTGATATATATATATGTGTGTGTAATATATATATACTGTAATGGTGTAAATAGTTGCTTATTATTAATGATATATGATATCATTAATATCATTGTCAATTCTCTTCTTATTGGTTGTTATGAAGAGAAAAACGTGGGAGATGTGAGGCGCAGATTTTTTCCACCAAGTCTGTAGCAGCGCTGAACAGGAAGAGGTTGTGGCAGCGCTGAAGCACAGTCTTCAGACAGGCGACCCTGGACCCATCAACTCTGACGATTCTGAGAGACTCCAAAGATTCACTGCACCGAAGAAATCTTCAATTGTCAGGTGAGTTGCCAAATCTCATGTCTCACTGGCATGTTCTCAGCCGAAAGTTGAAGTTGTATCCTTGTCACGGCTTTTTTTTCACGCCCGTTTCAGGTTTTATGGCCCACCTGGAACTGGAAAGACAACTGTGGCCGCTTGGACCCAGACATGTCATGTTTCTGGCCTCCAGTGCTCTGAGTGGAGCGAATCGAGGCTCTAGCTTTGATGAAACAATTTTTTGGACGCGAATGGCGATCAAGAGTCAAGGACTAAAAGGGCATTGCAGTGCATTGCAGTGAACTAAGTTAGGCTGAAATTTGGCCAACTGAGTTCATCTAACTTCTATGTTTGTTCAAATGCAGGAGTTGAATGCATCAGATGAGCGTGGTATTTCTGCAGTGCGCGAGAAGGCCCATGAATTTGTCTATTTGTCTATGAATTTAAATTGGGGGGCTATTGTGCACAGGAGGGTGAATGGAGATGTTGCTGGCCAGGTAAAGACCTTCGCGCAGCTGTCAATAGGTGAGTTTTGCCGAGGGGTTGGTGGTTTGGATTTCAGTGAAGTGGGTGGTATGTGACAAGACAAACTGCAGAATGAGATGGGGTGTTCTCACTGTTCCATTGTTGACATGGATGGGCTAGTTGATGCCATCCAAAGTTGAAGACTTGGTTCAAACTGTTGTTTTTTCATGTTTTTCCGCTTTCAAGATGATATGTATACAGCTTTTGGAAGATACACAGTCTTGGGAACCCACCAGAGCTTTGATTCTACTGGCATGCCTGTTTTTCTATTCTTTCTCTGATGCCTGGGCTTTGTCCTTTGAAGGGGGAAAAACATAGGCTACTCCAAGTCGTTTACACTGAAGGTGGAGAATCAGCAGCTCGCTTTCGAGCCTCTTGGTGGCATTGAATGGGTCTTGAATTAGCCTCTCCTTCACGTACATTCTTAATTCTGGCAAGGCATGCAGCAAGCTACCGTGCAGCTGGAAAAATCCCAGAGACATTTGACTTTGTTGAGACTGTGGGGCAACAACTTTTTGCTTCCGGACAGGAACAACTTGACTCTTCAGACTCATTTGTCAAACAAGGTTATCATTCTCGATGAGGCTGACTCCATGACGCGGCTTGTCTCAGCTGAAACATTATGTTATGACATGTTATGACTCTTCAGTCCTGTTGGTAGCCACCTAATGATAATGTTTGTCGTTGTTTTTTGGCGGGTTTTTGCTTGTTGTTTCCGAGCATCGAGTGTCGAGCAAGCCTCCTTGCGATGTCCAAGGCATGATGCACAAGCGGCTTTGCGACGGATCATGGAGGACTCAAAATTGTCCTTAAATGGAGGTTTCCATGAATGGCTGGATGGTTTATGTCATGGAAAATGCCCATCTAAAATGGATGAGAACCGGGGCTATCCCTTTTTGGAAACCTCCAAATGTTCCATCATCACATCTGATTTTATGCACAATTAGTTGCATGGTGATTAAGAAAGCGGACCAAACACCTAGCCTAGAGTCCCTAGAGCACACGCTTGTGAACAGTATTGATATTCGTTGATTTGCAAGCTGCCAGGAGTTTGTTCAAGTGACGCGATTCATCATTATTTGCAACTATGTGTCCAAGATCATTGAGCAACTCGGAAGTGCTGAATTGACTGAATTGAAATCAGAATATATCAGAATCATGTTTTGAAGTTGGAAAGCAACCTAGAAGTCCTGATCGAACACGTCCGCTTTCAGGCCGCTCCACTCCAGATGTTCCAAGTTTCGCTTTCAACCCGTAGGTGGCCTGGAGTTTGCTGAGCTTATCGGGTGATATGTGGTCGGGATTCATCCATAATTATGTAAATCACTTGAGGAATTATGCAGGGCTGGCTTACCCTACCCTGAATTGATTCAGCCTATGGTGTCTGGGAATCTCTAAAATTTTGGTGAATTTTGTCACCCTGCCAGGTCCTGAATTTCAGAAGAGTCGCTTGCTCCACATTTGCAACGAGGCGTCATTGGGATGATCTGAGGAAACGACAGGAAACATCAGGAAACATCAGGAAACATCAGGAAACCATGTATTTCCCATGTTTTTTTGCGTAAGAGAAGGAAGTTTTTGAAAATTTTCGATTTTCCCATTGAACTCATTAAACGGATCCAATGAGAGGATGCAGATGGATGCAATCCGGCAGGAGAAGGTGGCGATTAGCCCCGAAGCGCTCGACAAACTCATTGTTTTGTCCAAGGCATTTGGCAACTGCTACAACCATCCACAAGCTCTTCAAAATGGACCATTGGTCAATTCTTTTTCCACAAGAACATCAATATATGATATAGCTTATGTATATATATATGAATATAAATTTTATATATATAATATATATGATCTTGGTTTGTGCTGTCATGAAAATCTCTGAAGTGGAATGTAGATGGCCTGGATGGAGAATCTGGGAAGATTTCAGCTTGATGCGTTGATCTTTTTTGATGTTATTGCCCCAGGGCGACATGCGCTGTGCAGTGACTATGCTGCAGACGGCTGTGAGCTTCTATACCCAGGTGCTGCGTTGATTTGCAACATATGCGCAATGTGTTCCTGTCATGTCCTGTCTACTCCTGGTCCAAACCAGTCTCGTTTTGACATCTTGAGATATCTTGAGATATCTTGATATATCTTGATATATCAAGATATATCTTGATATATCTTGATATATCTTGATCATCTTGACCCCAGGTCAACGAACACTCTATCGTAGAGGCCCGGCTCCCAGGGATCGGGAGTTGCTGCACCAAGTGAAACCAAGTGCTGCGCAATGTGGCTGGTGGGCGAACAGTGCCTGGTGCCAGGTAGCTGGAGCAGTGCCGGAGTCGAGAACCATGGCATTGCTGCGCGAAGCACGAAGTGCCCAGTCGACAGACCAGGTGCCTTTGGATGTTGAGGTCGTCGCTAGGGATCCCCATTGCATTCTTTGAACATCTTTGAAACACGGTGTCTAAAAGGGGACTGGAATAAGTCATATCATTCTAAAGTACTGTAGTTGTTAGATATTATTAGTACAGTAATTATCAGATTCAAGCAGTTGCAAAGTATGGCATCATATGGCATCATTCAAGCCTCCCACTTTGGGGTCGTTCGTGCTGCTCTGATAGAACAACTTGACCCAACAAGGGCAATGGTTTGTCACCAGTGTCCCTGTTAGATTGACCATTTGCTGGGTCCATGCCCCGTCGTACCCCCATTTTCAAGCACACCCAACAGTGTTTTTGTATCGCCTTGCGCAAGGTCTTGCAAGCCGTCAGAGACTTTCTCCTCGATGGCTATTCCGGACTTCAGGCAGGGGGCTTTTTTGTAGAGTGCAACAGTATGCAACAGTGATTCATTTGAATTCATCATAATTCATCTGATATATTCATTGATGATGAATGATGCATCGATATTCATCGACATTCAAATGATGCATTTGTTGCTGCGGCAGTGCAGTCATGGCCAATCATGACCATGTTGGATGAATTTTGGATTTCCAATGGTTTCCATCCCTGTCATGTGGGTATACGAAAAGCGTTGTCTAGTTGTGAGGTCATGGAGCAGCTTCTGGAGCTCATTGCTGAGGCATTGATTTGGTAAAGCGATCTGTCAGCAGAATCTGAATCGATGTTACGATGTTCCAAGGATATCCAAAATCATCAAAATCATGAAAGTCCAAGGGTAGAAAGTGGGATTAAGAGCGGGACCCTGTCACCAAAGATGCCATACGTGCAATACGTTGTCTCCTTCTGCTTGGCGTTTCACGTTTTGACATGTTGTGACATGTATTGACTTCGTGAAGGACAGCGAATTGTCAGATCCCGTGAAAGCACAGTGCTCGATGCTCTTCTCAAAGGCAAGCCACAAGCCTGGGCCAATTCAAACCAATTCGAGAATTTCATCAAGACAGATCAATACAGATTCATATGGATATGATAAACAGATGGAACATGATAGAACATGATTAAGCCATCCACTATGTAAATATAAGTGTAACAATATGTAATAATGATATTCCAATTTTAGAATGAAACCAACAGAGAGAAGGACATGGAACAAGACATGTTGCTGGATAGACGCAGGCGGATGAACGGCTTTGCCAGGGATGTGATGAGGACACAAAGAGTCCAAGAAGCCAGCGATGTCGGCCCATCTCTAGATGGATTTCATCCTAATTTATCTATGTTCATTTATATAGGTAATACAATCTACATTCATCTTGGAAGCATCAGATTTATGCAGATTCCCTAAAGGGCTGCGGAGATCGACGCTAGGAGCTTCAGCTGTTCGATCTCTTTGCACATTTGAGACCGTTGATCCAGGTGAAGGCTTGGAGTGGGAGATGCTTGGAGTGTGATTTAGTTGTCACAACTTGTAGCAGTTGGATGAGAGTTATCAAGTTGGATGTTGCTTCGGTATATTGTAGTATGATGTAGTATGTTCTTGTAAGATGTTTGGAACGTTTGTTTTGGGGTACAGGTTCTGGTTTTCCCACCATGCGGTCAATGTTTCTTTGATGCGCCGGTTCTTGGAAGCTGTAGCAAGTACTTCTGTGTTTGCAGAAAGCTGGGAGCATTTGCAGCCTGCCAGGCAAACTGAGCAGTTACAGCAACGACTGCGCGTAGATGTGTTGCTTGGGGCGGGGTAGCACTGTGGAAGAGTGCAATGCGGCTATCTATTGATAGCAACATGGTGGGAGTGAGTGTGGTTAAAATAGCTGGCATGCAGCATGATTAGCATGCAGTCATGTTTTACATCATTTTTTCACGCCCCTGGTGTCTTTTGCCGTGGCCACCATGTCATGTGCGTCGTGCTGTCCTGGATCAGCAGCCCGTGACATTTTCTGACTTTGCGGATGGGAGGCTTGACCATGTGCCATGTGCAAACTCCTTGTTGTGCCTGACCGAATCAAAAACAGATGGAAACATGGAACGCATTCCCTGCTTGAATCATCTTGAATCCTGCACCACCGAAAGATTGAACCGCAGTGACTTGTGTTTCTGTAACTCGTCCTTTACAGCAACAGAAAGTCGGTACATATCGCTGCGGACGCTCTGGCGCAGCGCAAAACATGGCGCTGGGTTTGGCGCGAATTCTTCGCAGCGATGACCTCGAGCTGGCAGAAGGTGCCGAGGCCTACGAAAGAGTTGCCCCTGAACCTGAGGGTCTCGGTCAGAAACCCAGGGGCCTCACCAAGGAGTGCAAGGCAGGGCTTCGAAATGAAGCGAACCGTTTTTTGGGGGGTTTGATTTCGAAAGGAGTTCAGAAATTTCAGAGCTCGGTGAGTTTTTGCCCAGTCGCATCTTGTTTGGACAAGTCCTGAGTTTCGACCAGGAAGCACCGGAAGTGCAGGGGATTTCGATTCCAAAGCAAAGGTGGTTGCGCTGTGATCGACTGCTGCATACTTTGCTTGCGTGCTTGCTAATATTGTCACCATGGATACGAAGACAGGGCTTGAAGGAAGAAAGGTTTCTTCCAGCGAGTGACGTTTCTGTAGAAGTATCGAATTGTCAGGTCATTGTCAGAGATGGGACTCAACCAGGCATCCAACTCCAGCATTGGTTCTTCATGGGGACAGTCAAAGAGCGACGCTCGAACGGGACTTTGCGTGTAGTGGCCACCATGAGACCTGATTTGTCATCCTGGTTTCGTTGCAACATCGCTGTTGTGGCGCCATCAATCTCTTCCAAACATACAGGTTCCATGAAGGCGCTCAAGGCGCTGAATGTGACGGTACCCAACAGTGACAGACCAGCTGCCGTGCTGCTCAGCGGTGGACTCTTGTCATGAAGGTGGTCCTGGAAAAATAACGGTGCCACTCAAGCAGGCATGACAAAGTGGCACTTGAAGCTGCAGAAACCACCAGTAAGTAGCATGGAAAAGCAGCGGCAAGTGGCACGAACAGGGGCAAGTAGGTAGAAACCAACTGGCACTGGCAGAAAGAGTGGAAAAACGGAAAGTATTCTGAATGTGGAAGCAACACGGGAAGTGGCAGTCAGTCAGAGAAACCAGCCGAAAGCATCAGTAATGAGAAGGAAGAAGGGGCAAGTAGTAAAATGTTGCAAAACGTAGCAGAGAGATAAAGACCTCCATCTACACCTTTCTCAGGCCATTGCCGCGCGCAGTGTTGGATATGCGGTACGTGCCCCGCAAAGTGTCCTCGAGGTATCCCACAAAGATATCATAGTGCATCCTCCCAGGGGTGGCCTCAAGACTCTTGTAGAGTCCAACTTTTAGAAGCGCCCTCAAGCTCAGCATCTGTTTTTTTCCAATGGGCATGTTTCTAGCTGGTGATGTACGTTCGGGGTCGCGGGCTTTAATTGTGGGTTCCAGCATTGAATTGTATGTTCATGTTTTTGTATTTTTTCCAGCATTGAATTGTATGTTCATTTTTTGTATTTTACAAGTACGCGGACAAGCCGGGGGCGGAAGTTTCAAATTTGAAACGCTTATAGCCTATAGAGCGGAGCAAAGGCTGTGCCTATAGGTGACAGGCAAGCCTCCTGTGCATCGCAGCAACAAGCTCTTGACTTGTCAATCTGATGCCATGTCTTTCGAATGTTGAATCTTTCCTCATCTCATCTGATCTCATCGCATCGCAGCTTCTCTTGGAAATTGCTCAGTGCACCCCTCTGTCACCGCAGTCTGTGTCATCCCATCTCAACTCATCTCATGCCTTCTGAGTTTTTTCACCTCACCTCATCCCATCCCATCTGACATCTTCTCTCCCTTTCTCAGCTCTTTTCAGCTGATCACAACTGTTCTCATCTCTTCTCATGTCACCTGAGCTTTTCTCATCTCTTCTCATCTCATCTCAGCTTATCTCAGCTTTTCAGATTTTCACAGC
>Ga0126342_10019067_pt1 | contig 11703 bp, 15 predicted proteins | sample Cyp1metagenome_FD_92528 | JGI IMG/M metagenome (GOLD analysis project Ga0126342, IMG submission 92528) | Coral microbial communities from Lord Howe Island, Old Settlement Bay, Australia - Cyphastrea 1 metagenome | ecosystem: Host-associated > Invertebrates > Cnidaria > Coral ... | reverse complement strand
TATAGATAGATATAGATAGATATAGATAGATATAGATAGATATAGATAGATATAGATAGATATAGATAGATATAGATAGATATAGATAGATATAGATAGATATAGATAGATAGATAGATAGATCGATAGGTAGATAGATAGATAGATATATAGATAGATATATAGATAGATATATAGATACATATATACATATATAGATACACATATAGATACATATAGACATACATATATAGATACATATAGACATACATATATAGATAGATGATAGATATGGATAGATATGGATATATATATATATGGATAGATATAGATAGATATAGATAGATACAAATAGATAATGGATAGATATAAATAGATATAGATAAATGGATATAGATGTAGATATATATGTAGATATATAGATATATAGATATATAGCTATATATATAGATAGATATACACATAGATATAGATATAGACATAGACATAGATATATGTGTAGCTATAGATGTAGGTATAGATATATAGATATGTAGATATAAAGATATATATGCAGATATATAGATATATATATACAGGTGTATATTTGTAGATATAGATATATAGGTATATAGATATATATATATAGACATAGATATAGATATACACATAGACATAGATATAGATATAGACATAGACGTAGATATAGATATCGATATCGATATGTATTTATATGTGCGTGGTTTTCAAAAAAAATGTAGATACGTAGATATGTAGATACGTCGATATGTCTATGTGTCTATGTATTACACATCATATAAGTTATAATAAGTATATATGTGTTCTATGCATGCATATGTATATATATATGGTATATATATATATTCTCAACATATGTAAGCATAGCCGCAAAATGCAAATACCTCCCTTCTCTGACCTCAGTTTTGGTCACTGACCTCGTTTTTCCACCGTCCACTGTACGGATTTATACAGCTGGAAACAAGAAACTGGATATTTATGTATTGATTTATGTATTGGTTATTATTCTTATTATTGTTATCATTATTATCATTATTATTATGAATTATAATTAGTGTTACTATATACAATCCAGATTTGACCATTGGTGATATCTAATATTCATATTCCACATGGTCTTATGGGATCCAGTTGGACCACCATGACCGGTGAATCCCCACCTCTACAGCCGCTGCCTTGCCGGCAGCGGCCTTCTCGCCCACGGCGAGCTCCGCCTTTTTGGCTTCCGCCTGTGGCTTTGCCAAGCAAAAATGCCATTTGGCCAGCGAAAATCGAAGGTTTAACCAGCGAAAATGGAGGTTTAACCAGCGAAAATGGAGGTTTAACCAGCGAAAATGGAGGTTTAACCAGCGAAAATGGAGGTGTAACCAGCGAAAATGGAGGTTTAACCAGCGAAAATGGAGGTTTAACCAGCGAAAATGGAGGTTTAACCAGCGAAAATGGAGGTTTAACCAGCGAAAATGGAGGTTTAACCAGCGAAAATGGAGGTTTAACCAGCGAAAATTGAGGTTTAACCAGCGAAACAATGGAGATTTCACGGTTTGTGCCAGCAAAAAACCATGGGTTTCACCACAGCAAGTCACTGGTTCAGGTGCTTTCAGATAGGACTATTACCATAGCAACAATAATGACCTTTACAGTATGGGGCGGGGTTTAAATCCATTGTCACCATATTTAGAGGAATAAACATCCTTTCACCAGCTATATGATATGTTATGGTTATATGTTAATATATATATATATATGTGATAACAACAATTACGGTTACCATAGTAATTAGCAACAATATAACTATGATGTTTATTTATAACATTAGATAACCATAGTAACAACAATGATGGTATGTTATGGTTACAGAACATGAGGACCTTTTTGTTGGCCCATACCCAATCATTGCTGACTATAGATATTGACATAGATCGGGATATTGAGTCATACAGAAACAGCGGCCGGTATTGATGAAAATATGTACATACATCTCCTGTCATGTCCTATGCCTATCCTGGTTGTTTCTTCATGATCTTCCCCTTTAGTTCTCAAAATGGGGAAGTCAATTTTAAGCATGGTTTAAAAGAATCGGATAGTCTAATGATGTGCATGATTTCAAAGTATTACAGTAGATCCACTAAGTTTGAAAATAGTTTTCTTTAAAAAAAACTGGGCGGGATCCGGGGGGTATACCCCCAATTTCAGACACGCCAAAAATCTCACATTAAGCTTCAAAACTTTAGAAGTCACATAAAATCTTCCATATCTCCCAAATGAGGTTTTTCTAAAAGAGGGCTCATGACATCATCCATCTGTAGATAGATTTTACATGACATCAACCATCCAGCTATTGGGATACCCCCATGACTTAGGGAACCCCCCAGGGCCTCAAGCAAGGCCTTCCTCCGTCGCTTACGCAGGCCGCGTCGGCTGCGAACCTGACATGTCGGATCCGTAGAAAATTCATAGATATGGTGTAAGTGTATATATATATATATGTATGTATGTATGTATGTATGTATGGAGGGAGGGAGGGAGGGAGGGAGGGAGGGAGGTATAGTATTTATACATAGTCCAAGAACTAAGACAACAAGCAGAAATAAGGAGAAGCTCAAAAAAAGACCTTTCCGTAATCCAACATTGTTAACATGGCTGGGGAATCCCCCTTCCTGAAATCTGAATACCCTCCGGTAAACGTTTACATAGCTGTGGAAAATCAGCCTTTTATATAGCTAGATCAACTAGAAAATTGGACATGTTCCATAGAATTTTGTATGTTTACCAGAGAGTAAGCCTTGTTTTGGGTCGACCTTTTGGCAACAAAAATCCATCCCATCTTCCCCCATCTTTTGGAGAACAAAAAGCCACCATGGTGGAGGTAAGGAGAAAAACCACCAGAGGTTTCATCATTTGGGTGGACTTTGATATATGTTCCTTGATGGTATTGTTGATATGTATTGGAGTTTGATATACATATGTTACATATCTATATGTCTATATAATATCTATTTCATGGTATTTGTTGATATGTTCCTTGAAACTAAGCCATCGATTGAATGGAAAGTGCTGGAAAAAATCTCCGGCGATGATGGTCCGAATGGTACATCAGCCATGGCTTGTCAGATTTCCCAAGAGTTTCATGATTTTTGGATGGTGAAAATCCTAGAACAGGACTTGTTTATACTTGTTTGTTGTGTTTGAACGGCAATTTCTCTGTAGTCTTTACCCTCTGGGAAAATTTAACGTAGCTATTGAAAATGACCATAGAAATAGTGGATTTTCCCATTAAAAATGGTGGATCTTTCCAGTTCGCTATGTTAGTTTACCAGAGGGTATCCCCATATCTATTGTTTATCTCAAGTTTTTGTTGGTTGATGTTGCAGTTTGTATCGCCTGCAGCATCGGTTCCTCTGACACGTTGGGCTCAGGAGCCACTGGACCTTGGAGAACACACCGGACCTTTCCTTTTTCTATTTCATGTGGATATGAATCCATATGTGTATGTGTCTAATATCTACATATGTGTATATACATATATATATATACATATAGAGAGAGAGCTAGCTAGCATCGCCCCGCAGTTGGTCATCCTGACCTGACCCCCCCCTACATTTCACCATCAAATCAAAACAACATCAAACATTTCATCAAATCTCATCAGAATTTCAACAATATTATTCTCAACTTCTCCACCTCTTAGAAACCCCAGTTCAAACATCAAAATTTCCCAAGAAAACATTTTCCAAAGATAAATTCTTCACATTTTTTCAAGAAATTTTGCGAAGGATTTTTTTTCAATTTGCCAAAATTGTTTGTTCATACCAAGGTTTCACTGCATTCTTGATTTCAGTAGTGTTATCTTTCAATGATTGTGCAAGTCTTTTCTTTTCTTCTCCTCTTGCTACATTTATTTTGTCTTCATACTCTCTTGTAAATCTTGCAATTTTACGTGTTGGTAAGTTGTTATGATTATCCAATGTTCAAGTTTGATTTGGCAAAAGCAAATGTCACACTGTCTTTTTGGTATTTGTGTTCTTTCATCTTTCTTTTTTGATTATACCTTCTTCTATAATCTACACATGTATTGCAACATTTTGAAGAAGAAGAAGAAGAAGAAGGGAACTCTTCCAATGGTTTTGACTTTTTACATGCTGAACATCTTTTTATATCATCTTCCATTTCACTAATATTAGATGTCAATATTTCTTTAAGTATATTTCTTATATATGGATCTTTTATACTATTATTCAAAAAATTATTTATTCAAAAACAAAATTATTCAAAAATAAAATTCATCACAAATATTTTTCAAGAAAAATTGTGAGGGCTGGTTTTTTCAATTATTAAAATTAGCTCTCAAAATAACGATCAGGTAGCAAGTCTTCAAATATATAATCACAACATTTGTCAAATCATCTAATTCAATATATTTAATATCATGTTCACCAATTATAGCATAAATATTTTCGGGAAAAAAACAAATTAATAAGCATATTGTGTACTTTTTGTTGTAATATGTAAAGACACAGTATTTATTTGCTCCAAATTCATTGAAAACTTCTTGCATTGTATTCATGCCAGTCAATCATTTCAAATAAATCATGCCATTTCTTGACAAAAGCTTCGTATGGTTCTATTCTAATTAATTCTGCATTGTTAAAGAACTGTTCAATTTCTTTTTCAAAAGATATTTTGGCAATCATATGGAAAAACAAATTGGAAATCTTTGTTGATGTGTCATGAAAAACTTTACTTGTAATTGAAACTGTGTATATCCTTTGTCTTTATGTTCTTCAAGAAAGAACTTTTCAAGCTCTCTGGTTATACAGCATTGGTTGCAATATAAATTGTATTCACTTATTTTGTTGCAAATATTTGCAGGTAAAACGTTGTAAAATGCAAAGCTAACATCTTTCCCTTTAGATTTACAACATTTACACTCACTGTATTTGAACAATGTCATCTCACTAATATTATGTATCAATATTCCTTTAAATATATTTCCTATACATGGAATTTTGAAAATAAAATTATGAAAAATCATCTTTTTAACTGTAGGTATTCAAATTTTACCAACTCATGTCTCATAAAAGGTCTGTTAAACCCAGTCAATTTATAGTATGTTTGCCCTAACTTTTCTGAAATCTCCTCAACAACATATTCACCTTGTAAAAAATTACTTGTTCTTTCTTTCTCTGTAATAGCTTTCTTTCTAACAATGTTTACTTTATCTCCAACAAATAGGATGTAGCCTTTGTTTGTTTGTATTGACTGATACATTTAGTTTGATTTAATGTTTTTTCCTTTATATAAATTCATGTTTTCTTTCCTTGCCTCATTTGGTGTTTGACCAATTGCGGAATGAACATCTTTATTATGCAATTCCCAAAGTGGATTTGTGCAATATGTCATTGTTCTAATTCGAAAATATGTTATTCAAAAATATTATCAAATATTATTATCTTCAATATGAATGACCTTTTCAAACCTAATGTAAAACATGTGGTTTATATCCTTGGCATTCATATTTACAAACAAGAATGAAAAGGGTTGGTCATTGACAGCTAAATTGTAAATCTCTCTCAATCTATCTTTATCTCCAATTGCTGAATTTTCATCTATAAATGTCGGTAATTCTGAAATATGTTTCAATCTAAAAATGTATAAGGAAGAAGCATTTAATCTAATGATAGGAGCTAAAACATTTTATTGTCTTGAACAAATTAGTGAAATACCATGATGCCTTCCTCTTGTAAAACAACAATGTAACAACTTGCTGTGTCTTACAAACCTTGGGTCGTCTGCCTGGTCATCAATTACGATGAGGCAACTATATAGTTTGTTCAGTTTGCGGGCTTTCATGTAATCAATTATCTTGCGTTGAGTTTTAATAACTGTATTCAATTCGTCAGGGTCATAATCTGGAATTAACTTCTTGTCACCCACTTTCATATCTTTCATTTCGTTTCTGATGTATGTTTTACTTCATTGAATGTAGGGTCTGAATGAACACTTGGACAAAAAAAGGAGATACGGGCAAATGCCCCTCTATAACATTTAAGATTGAGTTTTGAATAAGGACGGTCTTTCCACCTGTTGAACTTGCAACGATGATACTTCTGAATGGCAACTTTGGGACATGCTCAAACTTTGACTGTCTGAATTCGTAATTTGTTATGTTGATTGGTTTGATTGTAGGTATAATATAACTATTGTTACTCATATTTAAATTATTTAGAAAATAAATTTGTATCATAAATTGTTCATGAAACTCACGGCAAAGCATAGGAACAGAAGAGCATTAACCCTCATAAGTAGCTAATTAGTTTGAAATAGACAGTCTTCGCCCCCCAAACCCCAATTTCCGTCAAGCAATAGAAGATGTGTCGTCCTTTTTGCATGTGCATGTGTCCTTCCATGCGTCGCAGTGCTAAATAGTTTATTATTAGATTGTAAAAATATCTAATTATACGTAGTGAGTGAATATGGTACATACATTGAAACTATGGATGACATAGAAGATAGGATTGTTAATGACAACAACTATCCAATCATCAGAGATAACAAGATTAAACGCTGTTGTGCAATATCACTGGAATTCTTGAAAATCATATTTGAGTACCTGAAATCTAATACAAATGCCATCAAAGAAAGCAAACGAAGGCAATTAAAACCAAACAACCTATACCTGAAGACTTTGAACTGTCAGATGATGAACCCGCTACTGTCAATCTTAATGAGGAACAAAAATTGACATCTAAAACATTGTATTTGAATGCCCCTTATGTAAGGGCAAACTACTACAGATGAGAAATGAAATTGAAAGCAACACCAAGGGCATAAAATGTAAATGTTCTCCCTGTAGTTACAAAATCACTAAAAATGATAAGACAATGAATGTCAAAAAGGATGATGAAGGGAATATTACATTAGATAGTGATTTACATAGTATATCATTCAGTTTCAATAGAAGGCAAATTACACCAGAGAGCGAAGATGAAGCAAACAGAAACCAAATGATAAGTCATGGGAACGCCTACAAACAAGAAAAAGCAAGTGTCAATAAATGATATGGATTGAAAACATATTTAAACAAAAAAAGTAATATATATATTAGTATATTTTAGGATGGAAAATAAACCTGAAAGAAAACCAAAGATTTATTGTATTAGAAATCATATTGATGACCAAATTTATCTCGGAAGCACTTGTCAAAGTTTGAGTAAAAGAATGGCATATCATAGACAAGATGCTTAAAAAAAATAGGCAAACTACACTAATATATCCGTTGATGTCAAAATATGGAATTGAAAACTGTTACATTGAATTGTTTGAAGAATGCCCTTGTAAAAATTCAAACCCACTTGAGAAAAGAGAAGGTGAATTGATGAGAGAACTAAAAGCATGTTTAAATCAGAAAGTAGCAGGTAGGACAACTGAAGAATATCAAGTGGACTGTGCTGATAAAATCAAGAAAGCAAAAGCAGTCAGTGATTTAAAAAAAACAAAAAAGTATGCTGAAAAAAACCAAGACAAATTGAAAGCATACAGAAAAGAATATTACGATAAAGACCCAGAAAAATACAAAGAGAAAGCAAGAAAATACAATGAAGAGCATAAAAATGAAATTAAAATGAAAACCGTGAATATGTGAATATTGCTTGAGAAAGAAAGAACATGTTTTAGAAAGGGTCAGAAAATATGCTCAAGAAAACAGAGACAAAGTCCTCGCAAACAAAACAGAATATCATAGAAGGAAGAAACAACAAGTGGCAATACATGATATGGACTGAAAAATAAATATCTAAATATGCAAATAAATAAATATCTAGAAAATCTCTGGTAATATATATATATATATGTGTCAGAAAGTTCTGAAAGCAAAGTTGAGAAGGATGAGAAACTTACAAAAATACGTTCAAAAGTGAATATGATAACAAAAATGATGAAAACTATTCACGATGATGTGGATGAAATCAAAAACAAAATGGCGACGAGACCTGAAGAGCATGGGTTGGGCCGTCCTAAGTGGAGACTACACGAGCAAACAAAAGCAATATTTGGATATGCTGAACAAAGGGGAAATCAAAAACCCTAAAAATCAAACATTGGAGTTTTTCAAGATTGCAAAAGACAATGATGGCAAATATTATTTCTGGCCTGATGAAAAGTGAAATTCACCATTTATTTTGTGATGAACCTATCTAAATATTCTAGACAAAATATTTAGACAGGTTTTGTTTGGTGGTAAAGCTTTTCGCACACGTTGCCCTTGCCCAAAGGCAGAACTTGCCTTTGCCTAAAGGCGTAGTTTGCCTTTACACGCTTTCCAAAGGCAGGGTTTCCCTTTGCCTAAAGGCAGGTTTTGCCTATCATTGTCCTAAAGTGAGTTGCTCATTGTCCTAGAGTGAATTTTGGAGCTGTCAAAAATGAGTTTTGAAAACAACTATTCTTGGTGGCAAAGTTCCCCAACAAAGTTCCCCAAGCTGTTTTTTTTTGATAAAGCTTCAAAAATCCAAACCTTGCAGGGGCGTAAGGTCATCCTTGCAGGGTGTAAGGTGGCCAATGTCATGAGATGGTGAAGGATGTTTGGGGCATAAAAAAATCCTTCAAAATTTCTTGGGGAATAGTGTGAAGGATTTATTTATAGTAAATACATTTAAAGGAACAATGCCATACTATATTAGAATGGCAAACGAATTATATAAAGCGTTTCCAGATGTTCCATACCATTGCGTGTATGGTTTTATTTGTGAGAACTATATCATGTTAAAAGAAAATGATGTTGTTCATAAACTGAAAATCCGCAAAAGATTTCAAGAGTGGCTACGAGAAAAAAGAGAGGAGAACATCACAATACATCAATTTCAAAATGAATTGTTGAACATACCTCTTTCTAAAATCAAATGTATTGTTGATGAGAAAACTGGTAAAGAATATTATACAAATCTTATTTTTGACCCAGAAGAACTAAACCCAATGCAACATTCAATCACAATAAACTTTGAACAATAAAAAATCCTTCACACAAATTCTTTGGGAATATTGTGATTAATTTATCTTAGGAAAATTGATGTTTTGAACTGGGGTTTCTAAGAGGTGGAGAAGTTGAGAATAATATTGTTGAAATTCTGATGAGATTTGATGAAATGTTTGGTGTTGTTTTGATTTGATGATGTTATTTGTCAGGTTGTTCTTAATTTTTGTGTAATTTGATGATATGTTTGATGTTGTTATGAAATGATGGTGAAATGTAGGGGGTCGGGATGACCAACTGATATATATATATATACGTATATATATATACACATCATTTATATGTTATATTATTTTAATGGTATATCATTTATATGGTATAGCATTTATGTACTATGTATATGTATGTATGTGTATATATATATGCATATTAAAATAAATAGATAAATAAACTTATACATATATACATATCTATATCTATATCTATATATATATGGATGTAATATAAGGTCAAAATTGAAGTTACATGAACTACTACATAACCATCCCTTCTCCCAATCATATTACTTGTGGATTTTTTTTCGGGAATCCAGGTCCCAACCGCCAGGGTCGGAGCTGAGTTGGCGACTGGCAGTTGCTGTCTCTTCGGTCGACTTGGCGTCGCCCTTGGATCAAAACTGTTTCCACATCGAAAGGGATATGGCTCAATAGTAGAATAATATTAATTAAGACTAATACTAAATGCATGTACAATCATGTACATATGTACATATGTAGAAAAATTGATAAACAACAACTCATTCTTTAGTAATCAACTGGAAGATCATCGCATCAGGGGAAAGGCCGCAGATTTTCCTCCTCTTTCAGGTTGGCAGTTCAGAGAGGCAATGTGATCAATGTGATATGGGAAATCCAACATTTCTAGACCATGTCCCAGGGAAAACCATTGATGTTCAGAGATTGAATTGCCTCAGGTTGATGTTCACCACAGGGTAATAAAATCATCCAATAGTCCAGGCATGTCCAGGCCCCTGACCTCATTTGTCGCCTCAACAACCTCGGAATGATAGGATTCTTTTCTTGGACGGGAGATGACGGAGCGGAGAGGTGCTTGGTCGACAAGAAATAGCTTTCGAAAGGTGGTTGTTCATGATTAACTCATTTTGAGATCATGAAAATTAGGGAGATTCCTCTCAAATGACCTATACTTTTGAGGTAGCTCGTTGTCCCTCAATCGAGAATATAGATGCTCCCATCACTGCCATCACCACACCTCGACGGCTGGCTCCTCCAAGGGAACCTCCACGGGAACGTCCTCGGACTCCTCCGTCGCCATCTCGGTCACCTCGACCTTCACAAGCTCCGGGATCTCCACGACCTCAAAAAAGGAAAGGACCTGGTCATAGGAAGAAAGATGGCTATGGGTCAATACCTATAGATACCTATTTTTAGTGGGATGAACATCCATTTACCAGCTATTTTGGGCTTCACTAGGTACCAGGGTTTTGACCCATCCCCAGAACACTGGGTGATCTAAACCACAATGACCGCACTACCGAGGTGGCATGATGCGATCCTACCCACTCCAGGTGCTGGACCACGGGGGTCTCAGTTCTGGATCAACTTTCTGGATTTTTTCGGGGGATACAACTGGGTCAACCGTTAAAAAATAGTGGTTAATCACTGGTCAATAAATAATGATTAATCAATAGTTAGTAATAGTAATGGTTAATAATTGTTAGAACATGGTTATATTGGTCCAACTAAGAGTTATTTTTATAGGATTCCCTCTGGTAAACGTTTACATAGCTGTTGAAAATCACCATTTTTTATGGGTAAAACAAAAAACTGTAAATGGCCATGTTCAATAGCGAACTGTTTGTTTACCAGAGGGTAAATAGTGTTAGAATCATCAACCCTGTGTAAAACACTGGTTTTTCATGGGAATATCATGGGGATATGATGGGAGTAGAATGGGAATATAAGGAATATAGTTACCCGACTCTAACTATACGTACACTTATACCCAGAAATCATAGAATCTGGTTGAATTACATATAGTCAATGGCCATTTCAGGATCCTAAATTGGAGGTACCTACCATATATAAGGCCTATATAAGGCCTGAATTTCAGAGGAGATCCCCACAAAATATGGCCAAACATATATAACTAACGTACCTCCATCTGTTGGATCCTGGAATCTCCATTGATTTGGGTCGAAACTTCATCCATATCTTCCAGGGCCCTGGAATATTCCCAGCCCCTGAAACTTTTGCTTTTGGATAATAGCAATCTATTGAATCTATTGTGAAAAAAAAACACATCTGAAGTTAAATGAGGCAGGGGAGCCGGGGACCCCTTTTTTTCATCTTTTTGCAGATCAATGACCTAACCAGCCAGGAGCATCTCATGTTTTGGTCAGTTAAGTCATGGGCGAAGCGGGTAGGTACCCCCCCCCGGTGATCATCCTAATTTTTTCTTGGGATTTTTTTAACCATGAAATAAACAATCCAGCTACAAAGTGAGGCCCCCGTTAGATAGCTAAGTTGGTTTATAACTCCAATAACTATGGTTTATGGTACGCAAGTAACTATAGTTACTGGGGTTTATAAACAAAATTATAACTGGGGGGCCCACATTGTATGATCCATGACTATAAAACATTTTCTCAAAGCCCCCCGAGAAAAACATGTGATGATGCTGTTTGGATGAGCAAGGACCTATGTAGACTACTGATATAT
>Ga0126342_10019066_pt1 | contig 11703 bp, 11 predicted proteins | sample Cyp1metagenome_FD_92528 | JGI IMG/M metagenome (GOLD analysis project Ga0126342, IMG submission 92528) | Coral microbial communities from Lord Howe Island, Old Settlement Bay, Australia - Cyphastrea 1 metagenome | ecosystem: Host-associated > Invertebrates > Cnidaria > Coral ... | reverse complement strand
GTCTGTCTGTCTGTCTGTCTGTCTGTCTGTCTGTCTGTCTGTCTGTCTGTCTGTCTGTCTGTCTGTCTCTCTCTCTCTCTCTCTCTCTGTCTGTCTGTCTGTCTGTCTGTCTGTCTGTCTCTCTCTATCTATCTATCTATCTATCTATCTAGCCGTTTTTGAAACCGCTGTAAAACCCACGCGTCCGGCTCACTTTTGGCAAGGGGGCGGAATCCACTGCGCCTGCCAGAAAAAAATGACACTTCAACGTCAAAAGTGGTCCGAACGTTGTGTTTTTTCGCATTTTGACTGTAAAATGTGCTTCGCGCCACGACGGCGTGCACTTTTTCGAGAACTCAACTTCCAGAAGTGCTCCGACTTTGCGTCAAAATGTGCTTTCGCGCCACAGCCGCGTGCTATTTTTGTTCTCTCATACGACCAGATGGTTCCGCACCCGCCGCTTTAGCAAGCCTACTTTTCGAATCTGTTCCACCCTCCGGAGCCACAAAACATTGGAAACACACAGTGTTTCGCAACTTTTCTACCTTTTCGCGCAGCTTGATCTTCTGTCTACTGACTCTTTCTCTTCTGACTCTTTCTCTTCTCTGACCGCTCTCACCACTGTTGTTGCATCTGTCCATAAGTCGGAAGTTTGACTTCTAAACTTCATATATCACCCTATATATATAAATAATTAACCAAGTCTGTGCAGCTCCAAACCTTCTGTGCAGAAGTATCTTCGAATCCACCGCAGCTTCCATCTGAAGTGCAGCTGCCCACAGCACACTTGCAGAGCGCACGTCCATCAGCAGCTTGCTGACAAGTTTGTCCAAAACCTCAGAAGTTGCCGCACGCCCCTGTTGCTGAGCATGCCAGTATTACATAGTACAAACTGTATCAGTACATCACGGTGCCAACAACATCCCTACAGAATTTGAGCTCGCTATTGTTCTTCTCCAGCTTCGAACTACGCAATTTGTGCCACCTGAACAGATTCCAGTTTCACGAAAGGGCTGCAAATGTCACAGAGTAGGATTCAACTGGTACAGAGAATTGGTATCCAAATGTATCCAGCTTCTCTTACTGCGTAGCATAATTATCCACAGCGGTCTCCAATCTGCAAAGGCACCACACGCCAAATCCGCTGAATCGGAAAAGGGTATGAAGCCTCGGAGGGTGAAAAGAAGGGTACCAGATGGTACCGGAATGCGTTGGAGCTCCGTGGAAACGCTGCTTTTAGGAAGTCCGTTAAAGCAGTGGTGTCAATCTGACAGTGACGAAGAAAGCACCAATCACTGCTTGATTTGACAAGCGCGGCCGGAGGAGTTGATTCATGTTTCTCCGGATTAGGCATATAGGCTGCTTTGTCTTGAAAGTCCAAAAAAAGTGCAAAGGAAATAGATAGAAATAGCATCAACAAACAATCAACCCATTTGTTGATTCCACTTGTACAAAGTTGCATGACAATCTCAGCCTAGACTCCAATCTTGCACTGCTGCGCTCGTTGGTTGGTGCAAAAGGAACTGTCCAATGGAGCACCTCAAGCGAGGTGGCACATCCACATCCAAACTTCACAATACATTTCCAGCCTCAACGGCAATCACTGCGTCGATTTCCAAGACTACAGTGGTTACCGTGCATATCGGTGCATGATCGTGCATGATTCCCCACGAATGATCACAAAGTCCAAGTGGGTCGTGACTCGGGATTGCTACTTTAGGACATCTTTCTTCCAAAAAGAATTGTGATAATAGTATGAAAATAATAATAATTAATTAATAATGTATAAGAGCAGCATATATCAGCATATGATAGCATATGTATATAATAATGGCCAATTTATTTTCCAAATGTCAAGCTTTGCTGAGGCAAAGCCTTCAGTCGCAGCTCCTGCAGCTCCTGCAGCTCCTGCAGCTCCTGCTGCGGCTGCTTCGGGTACTGCAGAGGGTGCTTCGGGCGCAGCAGTTGTAGCGCCCTGGGCTTCGTTTCCAAAAAGAAACAAAGCATTACAGTACAAGTTACTACAAGTTACTACAAGACACATTTCATGTGTTGATGACATCTTTACATATTTTTACATATATCTTTACATACAAATGATCGCAATATCTTCCAACGCCCTACCTTTGCTGTCCCTCAGTGCTACTGTATGGCTGTTATCGAACATAACTTCTCCATACTTCTCCAGCATAGCAGACCGGGCTCTGACCTTCAGTCGTCTGCAAAGGACAAACAAGCCGTTGGCTAACCAGACCAGCGGTTTCAATACCTTTTTCATCCCTTTTTCGCTTGAATCTTAAACTCAAATTGAGAAAATGATGTTTGGACATGTTTGAACCACCTTTACCACGTTTTGCGTCATCCTTGAAAGCACTTGCTGGCCTTCTGTGTCTGTTGCCCGAAAGGATCCAACGGGTTGATTCCGCATTTTCCATCTGCATCGCAGCTGCCCATGCCCATGGCACATTGGCAAAGCGCTCGTCCATCAGGAACTTTCTGACATGTTTGCCCGAAGCCTGGTAGCTGAGCGTGGCTGAACACAGTCGGCATCTGGCACCCATTGAAGTCTACCTCTGGCTATACCAAGATCTATGAAGTACCTATCAACTTCAAGTGACGTCAACCAGTCTCTGGGTGGCTTGGAATTCTTTGTTTGTCTCTGCCAAGGTGCCACATGCCAAGTCATGAGAATCGAAGAAGGGTGTGAAGCCTCAGTGAATTTCGCTGTTCTGTCCATGGCCGTCGTGTGCGGTTGTACTATCAAAAAAAATCAGCTGTGTGGCAGGAGTTGTGTCAACTGTCTTCCGGCATGTTTTCCCATGTCAAAAGGAAAGCGCAAAGCGTTTCCAGCACTTGCAACGGGCCGTATCATAGTTGAGAGAAAAATATGAAAACATGATTTGACTTAATATACAAACCCTTGCAAAAGGATTTGAAAGGTCCAAAAATGGTCCAAACACGTGGTATGGCCTCACTTTCAAACCACTTGGCTCTTGATATGCTCTTGATTGATCGATCCTAATCAGCGAGTCATCAGCCCAGGCTCCTATCTTGCACACCCGAGCACGTGTGTTGGTGCAAAAAGAAGCATCCAATTTACCGGCACCTGCGCTGAAGCGATACACTGCAACAGTGCAAGAGTGCTCACTAAAAAACAGTTCACTAAACTAAGCCAGGACCATTTCTTCCGTTATCCGTTGGATATCCAAGAAAGCTCTCGTTCTAGCACCCAGATTCCGCACTGGAGTGAAAAAAACCAGATTCGACCGTGTTTGTCAAGGTCGTAAGTACTCAAGGCTGGTTACTTACTTGGCTTAGGTGGTTGTTCGGCCATTCACTTACTTGAACAGCCCATTTACTTCGTCTTTTCAAGAGACGCATGCATATTGCACAAATATACTCCATGTGTCCATGTGTGTTTTGTTCCCGGTCGGAAGTCTTGTTACAATGTTTTTTTTTGCTAAAGCATACACTCCTGCTTCTCTCAGGTCCAGGAGTGACCATAGAATCCAATTTGGTTTGGTGGCTTAGTGATGGTGTGCTTGTTATGCCCTGATCCCTGTATATTTTTTGACTGGGCTAATTCACCCAAGCGCAATGAGCCTAAGATCCCAATAGCCTTTAAGCACTAGTGAACAGAGCACAGCGGTGGAGTGACAAGAAAATAGACAAATCAGGAACATTCCTCTAGTGCATGCATGTCACCAGCGAAATTAAGACTTAGAGAGCAAGGGAAATGGCTGAAAAATGATGTTGCTTCACTGCCAGCCATCGGAGCTCTAAATCTCCCATCCAAAGCCTTCAATTTGGGGAGCCGCATCTTCTGGTACCCCATCTTCTACAGGTACCGCGGCTGCAGGCGCTGCAGGTTGTGCCTCCTGCCAAGCTCCAGAACATTCGATCTGGGGGCCAGCGAAACGAGAAAAGTTTCCCTTCATCATCTGAATCTAAAAAATCCTAAAATCGTCGTTCTACCTTCTATGACCTGTGATTTGGTAGTCAGCATTCGAATTCTTGAAGCGCTATCTGCCAGATCTGCCAGGCCTTTGGGGATTGCGAAGCAAAAGGATCGAAAGGATTGAAGAATGCACAGTTTCCATCCGAACCACAGGCGCCCATGGCACACTGGCAAAGCGCACGTCCGTCAGCAACTTGCTGACATGTTTGCCCGAAGCCTTGGCACAGGCAGTCTCCACAGTGCGAGAAACATGGAGAAACTACATCAGTCGTATGAGCGACATTGAAGTTGGCGTGTGTGAAAACAAGGTATATATACGCCCCACGTGGCAATTTAATGGGAAAATGATTAACCATCAAATTTTGGGGTACACTATTTTCAGACACACCTAAGTGAAAAGGAACAGAAATCGGTGAAAAAACACCACTGTGCATCATTTCAATGATCTGCGCTGACGAATCCTTTTCATCTGCAGAAAAGTCGCCACAGGCCATTGCGGCAGAATCAAAAGGCGTAAAGCCTAAGAGCATAGAGACACCCAAACTTGCGTCATGATATTCCTAAACCACCTTGAAGGAAGACAAAGGTCTGGAAAAACGCCCGGGAAAATTCGAAGGTGCAATTAAAACAAATGGGTTGGCGGTAATTTCTACATCACAAGTACGAAAAACGCATACGATTGCTATAGCTGCTGGAAAAACTAGCAAAAAACTACCAGCAAGCGCAAAGCTTGGGCTTTACAAACTGCATGGCAAACTGGTCCTGCATGTTCCTCTTCGGTTCAATTGTATGTATTAAAAGAATATGTGGTACATACGCACGCAGTTCATGTCTTTCTTAGGAAAAAGAATTCAGCTCAGATTCCAATTTTGCACGGCTGAGCACGCTCGTTGGTGCAGTAGGACTCGTGCACCTGAGCACCTGTGTCTTCAAGATTCAAGGACCTATTGGCTCGTGACCTCTGTATTGATATTTGCAAACGAACAACTACTCACATATGCTCGCATGATGGTTAGTTAATATTATATACTTGTCAACCGTCCCTTCGATAGCCACAGCTATTGCATTGATCCGGAGAGCGACACAATGGACAAAACTGCTTTAGAATTTCCTGCTCCGTTGAAGAGATGAGAGATGAATTATAATGAATTGTGCGATTTCTGTGTCAACTATCATGTCAAGGTCAATACTTTATTATTCAATATTTATTATTGCCATGTATCAATTTTTATCACATATGTCAACTCAGCTAGAAGGCCAAAACTGCCCTGTTACACCTATTTGGCCAGCATGGAGCCTCCAGATCCTCCAGTCGCAGGTGCGGCTGCTGGAGATTTTCCCTTGACATGGCACAGAAGAGGGTGCAATATGATGCAATGGCTTCAGAATCCTAAACCATGTCTTCCATGGACACTGTCTTCTAGGAATCTACTTCCGAAATGATCAGGCATGACATCCAAAACGATCAAAACTCAAGGGCGTTTCACAAGCTCTGGAAGTTCAAGACCCTTTCAGGCCCTGGAAGTTCAAGCGCAATTTGATCGAATTTTGTGATTGTCACGGTATGTCACGGTATGTCACGGTATGTCACGGTATGTCACGGTATGTCATGGTATGTCATGGTATGTCATGGTATGTCATGGTATGTCATGGTATGTCATGGTATGTCATGGTATGTCATGGTGTTCTCCCTTTCTTTCAATTCTTTCCATCCCAGAAAGCGGCAACTCGTCAATCATCCCCGCCTCAGTTGATCTCGCTCTACACGCCCCATCTGGACCACAAATCGAGCCCATTTGGCACTTGCACACGTTTGGCAAACTAGAACCAGCTGTCATGCAAACGGCACCAAAGCCGCACGAAGTCTGTGCCTCAGATGATGTGACTTGATCTTGCGAAATATGTGGGATAATCTAATCCGTCGCTCATGGATGGGTAGCCGTTGGCGTGCCAGATGGGCGGCCATTTGATTGCAGAGCTCATATTATAATATTCTGTATAAAGCCCAGGCCTGGTTTGTCTCTACCTCATGCTCAATCAATGTCTTAAATGTTCAAACAAACAGGCGGTAGTACTTCCTGCCAACAAATGCTTCAATGCAGGCTGAGCTTCTGCGTTTTTCGAAAAAGGGTTCCAAAAAATGTCACATTCCATCTGACCTTGGCTGTCAGCAAGCAATGTGTGAAAACGCCACTACCTGACTAACTGACCGCTAAGTTTCGGTGACTTCCATCAATGCATCAGTCCCATTGCGGGCTTCAGATCCGTTGACATTTCACTCTCGGACTGTTCCTTCCCCATCTTCCAAGTTCCACTCTGGAGATATCTCAAGATATTTCAAGATAAGAATGCATCGTTGCCAAGCTGCGAGGATTTCTGCAAATGGATAGATCATCCTCTGCTTGTTTTCTTCTGTGGCTTGCCTCAACAAGGCACAATCTTGCCGATTCTAGGGGTGAAGCTGCGTTTCTGCTACTTCGCAGCACTCCCAATTGATTCATGGAACAACCCGGATAAGAATGGTTTCTGATGTGATAGAAACGACCAGAAACTTACTTGGTAAACCGTCTCAAGTTTGTTTGAAAGCTGCTTTGATCTGCTCACCAAACAGGAACCTGTTCAATTTGGAAGATTCCAATGACCATCCAATGGCCCAATGGCCAGATGCATAGAATGACCATTCTCTACCGTACGGACGCCCCTCGTCCCAAGGCAAGGTGCTCCATGCTGCAACAAGGAGTTCGCCTGCGAGATGCCGGTCGTGGCATGTCATGGCTAACCTACTGGCGGCCTTATGACCTGGCGATGTTGTCCAATGTCCTTGGTGTCGTCCAATGTCGTCCATTCAAAAGGTGTCCATATGATAGTCCATATGTTTCCATCAGGTTTTCCCCTGGAAAGGTTCGCATCAAAATTCTCAAACTTTTTTTTTTCGATGTGGCCACCGGTGGGACGACATTCGATTTCCTATGACTTCCTCGGCTCCACGATTCCAGGCCTCACATTCGCTGTCTGCACACCTGCTGGCCGTGGCCAAAATGACCAACGTGCTCAGCCGCAGCATCCGTGGTACGTCCTTAGCTGACCAAGTGTACCAAGTGTACCAAGTCCAGTACAGCACCGAAGATGGGAATTCTCCCTTGTAGATCCTTGTAGTCCTTCAAGTCATAGCCAAATATGTGACTATTCGATGGACAAGGCACACCAGATCCGAGACATATGGATAGATCGTGAAGACACTTGAGCCAAGGCCACGGAAGTCCAACTAATCGACTTTGTGCAACCCTGCAGAAAGTCATGCCATGCGCTTCTGGATCACTACTGTTTCCCATCAATACGTTGTATGGATTTGTACAGTTTGTATACCGGTTCCGATGCCATTCATTCAATGGAACATGACGGAGTGCGCAATGGTTAGTTGCATGTTTGCAAGTGCTTCTGTCTCAGAATCCTGGAAAGTAGAAAGCATGTCAGAGATTGATAGAGTATCTTGGTACTCCTGACACACTCTCATACATTGCTATTTCATGCTATTTCATGCTATTTCCATTGCCTCTTCCTATCCAAAGCAATCAGAGAGACCATGAGAGACCGAATACCCTGGGCCCGGCCTCGAATCGAGCCATAGGGCATCACCTTTCAAGGGGTCGAATCGATGCCGAGGAGAGGTTTGATGAATGGTTTGATGAATGGTTTGATGAATGCGAAGTAACAAACTTATCAAACTTTTGGTACAGAAACTTAGGAAATAGATGGAAATGGCACAAGAATGATGGTCAATGGCATAAAGATGATGGTCCAATGAAGTCCAATGCTGCAAATGCTGTTGGGATTTCAGTGGCGTGTTCGTGCCTTCTTCATTGCAGCCCATTTCCTGGGGTCTTCTGCATTGCTTGGCACAATCCTGCACTGAAGAGCTAGAGCTAGAAGGGCTGAGGGCTACTCAGTGACAGTCACCTTGACAGATGCAAGCAGGGTTTGTGGAGTTTCTAATGTTTCTACCAGGGACCAATGATGAATCAAATATATTCAAATAGAGGTTATGCACAATAAAGATATTCTCTCAAGATGCTGGCATTTAATGATATTTAATGGTCCAAATGGATGTGTTTTTTGGTAATTACTGCTTACTGCTTTTCTTTCAAAGTTCAAAGGGCGTCATGGCCTGGTACCTTGACCTCCAATCCCTCTCCTCCGCATAAGCACGCTGTGCACGGCACCATAGACTGTTATTTGGGCCTGACACAGCGTGCTATGGCTCTGTGTCAATCATGACACATTGTGGCTGCATGTGGCTGCTGATGATCATGAACTACCAGTCAACAGAGCTAGTCTATGGCTCTTCAGATAGTAAGTGCTTGCTTTTTTTATGGTTTTTCAGAATTCGTCAAGCAGTTGAGGTAATGAGTTGTTCATATGTCACCAATACACCAGGTGCGCCACACACCTCACTGCAACAGGAATCCCTTACACTCTCTGTACATGCTGCCCCTGATTGCCCCTTGACAGATCTTGGCACTTTGCCGCTTGGCAACTTTGGCAACTATGAAGCTTTACACGTGGTTTACCGCTTGGCAACTGCTGAAAGTCCCCCGCAGTTGTCTTGCCTCTCTGCACCTGCGGAAACCGCTGGGAAGGGGATCAGCAACAGCCATAAGAAACCATAACATAGCCTCATGCATCCAAATCATCCAAATATGTCCAAACAAGCAAAACATAGATAGCCTGGAGCGCAAAAATGTAGCAATGACAGTGAATCATGTGTTTGGAGTTGGTAGCACCGCGATTCTCAGAGTGTGCCATTCGCTCCAACAAAGATGTTCAATCTCTTCATCACGAAAGTTCAGCTCTGTGAGCTTTCAATTTGAAATGCGATGAATGCGGACCCAATCGAAATAGTCAACCTTCAATTAGATCAATTAGTCTGTAGGTCTGAACCCCTCACATGGATTTCGTTTGATTTCGTTCCCTCCAAAATGGCACAAGTATCACAAGTATCACAAGTTGAATTGCCATTTGCAATGGCAATGACCAAATCCACGGCAGCCTTGGAACGCGAGTTGATCTCCTGTCACCATGGAGTTGTTGGTCAGAGCTGTGCTCAGCGGCTCAACGCGATGCAACTGCTCAAAATCGACTTCATGGTGTGTACATTTGAATCTTTGCCGATGTGTATTTGATGTGTTGCATCCGAATTTGATTTCACCACATTTCACAACAATCTCAGTTAGGTGTGTTTTGCTGATTTGCTTTAGTCATTATTTGGCTCCTTTAAGCGACTCATTTAGGTACCATTTTGTACCGGAAATCTCTGGTTTAAGCGGCACTCTCCCGTCGCCACACCTCGGCGAGCTCCTGCTGACTCGGCAGCGGCAGCTCCGGCTCCGAGTCGGAGTGGCACACCGCCTCCGGCGGCTCGCGCTGGGCGCACTCCGAACGCCAGATGTTTCGAGCTTCAGAAGGCGCTGTCTTCTCAGATGCTGAGGCAGTCGTGGAGCCAACCTTCACTGCCAGTGACTCCAGTGACTTCACACAGTTCTGTCAAATTGGAAGTGTCAGAACATGTCAGAACATGTCAGAAGTGTCCACTTCACTATTGACACAGGGCAAAACTATGCAAGACTGTCCAAGACTGTCATAAAATCTAAATATTACAAACTTGGTTTACATTCTTTTTGTTCCTTGTTGAATCCCATCTTATCACTCTGCAGTTTGGACAGCAGCCCGCAAAGTCAACCCAAGCACACAGAGTGTCAGTGTCATTTATATAGTGCAGACATGTTTCAAATTGTTTCAACATCTTTAACAATTCTGTTCAGCAGAATACCACATTATGCCACATTCATCCTGGCCCTTGGCGGCCCTGGCGGCCCTGGCGGCCCTGGCGGCCCTGGCGGCCCTTGGCACCTCGCTGGGTGCCAAGTGCTCCGAGACGCAGACAGAGCCATTCGAGTTCACCCGTGTTGCGGGAGGAGCCTGTGGAAGTGAGTGGTTTCCAATGCTCCGCTGCTTCAAACATCTTCAAACTGCCCGTCACTTTGGATTCTTAGAAGATCTTAGAAGTACCATTAAGATCTAATATAATTATCCACAGTAATAACACTGGAATCTACGGGCCTCAGTCGGCTCCCTCGATCGCTGTGCTATGCGCCACGGCCCAGCTGTGCGTGGCGCATCTACCGCATGGCTCTTCTCCGAGGGTGACATGGAACCGACCTGCGGGTGCGTCAGGGGTATATGGGGTGTCATATGTTTCTATATTGTTTATCAAGTTTATCATATTGTTTCACATATTGAGTCAAAGGTTGGTTCAACAATGTTCAACATATTTCGAGATATGCCAATATCGTGATAATATGTGATAATTTCATGCTTCCAAACTTTATGTTTCGAGCCGCAGGCAATATTTAATTTGGTACATCATGTCATTGACGGAGTGTTAACATCAATTTACCTCGTCAAATTTCTCTTTGGCGTCAGATGCGCTGAAAACCTGGTTCACTTGGGTGCTGCCTAACTCGCTTTTCCATTCCCAGTCTCCCTATCTCGTTTTGCAACTTAAATAATATATTTTCGGCAACCAGGGTACGCCCCAATACTGCTCTTCACTTAACCAAATAAAAGCCGTCACTCATATCCCAGTGTTAGGCTTTGGTGAACTGATCAGCTCGCATCTGTGCGCCCGCCATGGCAGACACCTCGCTGGGAGCAAGTGGCTCTGAGACGCAAATCGAGGCGTTTGAGCTCTTTCTGGTTGCAGCCTGGGCCATCGGATACGAGAAGGTGGCATGGTGTGGCATGGTGTCGCATGGTGTCGCATGGTGTCACGGGTCGCATGTCACGTCATGTCACATCTCTGGGGCAAAGAGCCTGCCGCGAAGGGCTTTGCTCTCCATGCCCCACCTTGTGCGGTGAGGCGACGGCGATGTTTCACTGTTTTTGATAAACGTGGAAAACGTATGAAAGCGTGGAATCCGAATTTTCTGAAAGCCTTGCATCCCAGATCATCCCATGCAACGTTGTAGGATGACACTCAAACACATTGCATTGATTCTAGATAATTAATAAGTAGATAATATGGTGTATAATGGTGTATGTATATTATATATATATGCGAATGCCTGAGGGACAACTCTGGAAAGATTGGAAAGGAAGCAACTACACTGTAAACCGAGTCTGTTTTCTCTCGATTCCTTTTTGAAGACTGTAGAGGGAACGACTCAGCAGTTTTAATTATAGAGAATCTCTACAAGTCAGCGCGTTTTTCGCTCCCATTCCATGGTCAACACCCAGCTGGGTTCCATGCAATCAGACTTCCGCCCTCCCGGTTGAGTGTATCCAAATTTTCAACAACCACAAAGCAACCAGGAACCAACTGATGCTGAAGCCCCTGCGTCCTCCACTTCTAGAGTTTTTGGCTCCTGGCCATCCAGCTTCTGGCTCAACATGGTTGAGGAATGTTGAGGAAACAGGGGGTTAGGCCAGTTAGAGTGACATCTAGTGACCCTGACTTTGGTTGAAATCATGGAGATCCTCACCATTGGTGCAGGAGGGCCTACTTGATGGCACCAAAACTCGGAGACAAGAATCCTCGACTCCCCAGTACTAGTATCCAGATGTATAGAATCAATGTGTATTCCTTTCCGTGGTTTTCACACAGGTGCAACTTTGCAGCTGCTGACGCGCTCTATCTTTTCAAGAGCTTGCATCTTGAGCCATTTGTTCAATGGCGTGTCATCTTTGTGCAGGTGGTCATGCCATGTTGC
>Ga0126342_10019065_pt1 | contig 11704 bp, 11 predicted proteins | sample Cyp1metagenome_FD_92528 | JGI IMG/M metagenome (GOLD analysis project Ga0126342, IMG submission 92528) | Coral microbial communities from Lord Howe Island, Old Settlement Bay, Australia - Cyphastrea 1 metagenome | ecosystem: Host-associated > Invertebrates > Cnidaria > Coral ... | reverse complement strand
TAGGATAGATAGGATAGATAGGATAGATAGGATAGATAGGATAGATAGGATAGATAGGATAGATAGGATAGAAAGGATAGATAGGATAGATAGGATAGATAGGATAGATAGGATAGATAGGATGGATAGGATGGATAGGATGGATATGATGGATAGGATGGATAGGATGGATAGGATGGATATGATGGATAGGATGGATAGGATGGATAGGATGGATAGGATGGATGGATGGATGGATAGATAGATAGATAGATAGATGGATAGATGGATAGATAGATTGATAGATAGATAGATAGACAGATAGATAGATAGAGAGATAGAGAGATAGAGAGATAGAGAGATAGAGAGATAGAGAGATAGAGAGAGAGAGAGACGGACGGACGGACGGATGGATGGATAGATAGATAGATAGACAGATAGACAGATAGACATATCACGTATTCCCATATTAGGTATATACATCTTCCCCCTGTGGATAAATATTTGACCAACATGGCCCAGGATGAAGCCTATACAGCCTGCACCACATTGCTGCAGTTGTCCTGCGGCAACCAGGCGCCACGGAACACGTGGGGATCTCATGGTGGATCTATGGGGATCGCCTCAAATCAAACATGGGAAAATCAACCATCTACCCTCTGGTAAACATACAAAAAGCTATTGAAAATGGCCATAGAAATAGTGGATCTACCCATTAAAAATGGTGGATCTTTCCATAGTTATGTTAGCTTACCAGAGGGTATCATGGGGATATTATGGATGTAATGGGAATATAATGGGATATATAACCAACAACAAGAATGGTGATTTTTAGGTGATGATCCCATCAAATAGAGGGATAGTGGGAACTACGACAGGAATTATATGGGAAGATAATCTGATACAATCGGATAATATGGGATATATTACCAACAATTAGGGTTACTTGGTAATCAAACGTGGCTGGCTGGATAATACGCAAACTAAATGAAGGCTTATAGCTGGAGAAGTCATCTATGAAAAAGAGATTGTCCATTGCCATGTTTGATTACCGGATAGTATATGGGTTGTAAAGGGACCCCCTGTAGTTTTACCACTAAAAGGAATGACTAAACCGCATAGTGGAGATATAGCTGAAGAAGAACCGTTAAAAAGAAAACCCGCAACCAAGGATTCATAAAAGTCTGTTTTATTGATGGGAATCGTTTTTTTTTCGGCAGCAATCGGTCACTATTTGGGAACCCCTTAAAAAACAACTGTGGCTTATTAATCCGGAGTTGACATGTATAGAACCAGCCCTAAAATTGGATGTTCTACAAATTTGGAGAACTTGAGAAGGAGGGCATATCGCCCACGATGGCTTCATTTTCAGTGCGGCTGATGGTTCTCACTGACAATGGGATCATATGGAATGGTATTTGTATTTATCAGCAATATTCATCCCGATGAGAAACTGCGATGACGTGGGGAGAAGAGGATACTCTGCTGCGGGCCTCAGATTTTCACCTGCTTGCCGCTTGCCCGACGCACGGTTTGGGCCATGGGAAACCCCAGTTTTGATCGGAAAACCTTTTTGGTGGTCCCAAAATCATCGCAAGTCAGGGAAGTTTCCCCATTTACAAGCCACCTATGGTTGTTGATATCCGAAATTATTCGCACCCAATTTGGGGTTTTTAAAAACCGGTTTTCTGTCGATTGCCAATCAACAGAAACGGCCATATGTGGCAAGTTGTGGCTTTGCTTGTGTCAGGCTCACGGAGTCCAACACGAAGAAGAAGCATTGTTCGGATGTTTGTTTCTAGCTTTTCCTGGTCAACACCTTTAGGGTTTTATATGGGCTGCGGCTAGTAAAAACTATCAAACTACGCGTTTTTAGCATGTCTTAACAAAGATTGTGGTTTCCTAAAATGGGACACCCCCAAATCATCCATTATCATCCATGTATAGATGAATTTTCCATTATAAACCATCCATTTCTGGTGCTCTCGGCTTCGACAGAAACCGCGGCGCGAGGCTTCTCCACTGTTCCGCCCGTTGGGCGGCTCCTGGTCTATCATCTATGAGGCGTGGCAGATGAGCCATAGAATGGGAAAAGCAAGGTGAAGAGTACTTGGGTTAGTGCAAAAAAAAAGTTATATATCCCAAAATATAAGCAAGAAATAGCAAGAATATGTACTAAGTATAGTCTCTCACACCCACAAAATATTTATGTGTATATTATTTTTCCATGTTTACTATGTGTATATAGGTTATCACAAACTCAGGGGCCCTAACCATGGGATACAAACCATGGTAAAACACATCCGGAACGAGGCCGGTTGCAATCACTGAGAGCCAAAACTTCCATTTTCAGGATTCAGCTGATACAAAAAACTACCTCTGGTTTTTTTTACATAGCTACATTGCAGCTACATAGCTATGGAAAATCACCATGCTTTTAATAGGTATATTTTTGGGTACATGTAGGTCAATCATCCATAGATAGGGCATGTTCCACAGCAAAGTGAGACCATTAGAAGATCTAACTCCATAACCTTTCCATTTTAAGTGGTGGTATGTGGTGATCATCCATGGAATCTGATGAATTCACCGCTTCAGCCCACACCTGGATGTTGGCAGTTGGCATCTGGTTCAGGGATGAACATCTGAAAATGTTGACCCAGTGCCCTGGCTCCTCACCTTTCATGGCCAAATCGCCGTTTCCGTTTCGCAAAGATATAAGATCACAATTTACCTCGGTCCTTGGCCGGCGCAAAAGTTAAGATTTGCCCAGTGATCTGATGAATCCCCTGCTTTACAGAAGACACTTGAGTGAAAGGCGCCCTCACTCACATCTATTGTTCTGCGTTGCCTAGGCCTTCCCTCCCTTGACAGCTGGTATATCCATGCTGACCTGGGATCGTTGTTCAAACTCCATATGAAGTTGGCTAAAAATGTATCTCTATCCAATAAAATCTCCCAGGCTGGGTTGCTTAAGGTGCCACAAAATGGTGGCTGGGTTGTGACCTACATCATTCATTGAATCATTGAAGCATTGGAAGTTTCCATCCTGTCTGACATTGCCTGCAAGACGACTTCAACATAGATTACATATCCCAGTATTTTTTCGTCAATAAGTTGATCATCACATATGACATGGTGTATTGGTACCAAATAACTATAGATCTATATCAACAACTAGCACGGTAAAATGGAAAAGCCAAATCCTTACATACTCAATATTATATCCGATGGTTTACCAAATAAGTATTGCAAAGAACACGAAGTTGGTCTTTATCAGGTTGATCATTCGTTTATTTCAATTCAAGTGCGTGTCCATGAAATATCCCATTATGCCTGCATAAAATCACGAGAAAATACGGTGTTTAGAGCATTCATTGTTGCCATGTTCTGAGTTTATGGGCTCAATCTCCTTCCTGACACAAGGTGATGCCAATGATCAGCTATGGGCACCTCAAAAAAAAAAAACATTTCCACGAAATCCCCGAAATATCACTAGTGAAACCATGAAACTGGCAAGTTAATGGCCGGCAAAGCGGAAAAAAATGGATTATGGAAATGTTGATGGATTGAACTTAATTAAATTTAATTAAGTTAATGATGAAATTTCACATCTATTTTGGCTTTAAATGGGTTTATTTATGTTAATTTCAATGGATTGAACCCACCCATTAACAGGCTGGATACCCGAAATATCTCGCATGAAATCCCTATTGATGATTAATCAAGTCACATTTATATCATCACCACCACCATCATCAAATGGTTGGTTTAAATCACCATTATAACTCATTTCAATTTTGGTTTATTTGACTGGGTGCATTTCAACGGATAAATTCCATGTTTATTGGTTTCGATCACCATGAATCACCATTTATTGATGGCCGAAACCTCCACGGAACCCCGTGGCGTGGCAGGGGTTGGACCGACGCACTGGTCCAACATCCTCCCTGGTCGCCGCCGCGTTGCACGCGGCGGCGGAGTTCGTCCAGGGCGCCAAGGCGCCACCTTTAAAGGTCGCCGTCGTTGGGCAAAAGCCCCATGGGTTTTCATGGGAAATCTGAGGAAACATGAAGATCCGTGAGAAATGATGGATCCAACATGTTTTTTTGGGGAGAATCTGATTCAAAATGGTCAGATCCATTTCTGAAAAATGATGGATCTAACGCGTTGATGGATCAAACTTGGGCGAGGCCCCGGACCTGCGGCTGCAGTTCGCCCTGCTGGTGCACACCGATGAGGCGCCAGCCGAAGTCGGAGATGGGACAATGGATGTGGTTTCACCATGAAAAATGGTGGTTGAATCACTGAACAATGGATTTTGGGTGTCTCCTACTTAGCTAAGTTGGTTTATAACTAGGTTACCTATGGTTTATGGATGTTTATGGTTGCTGTATCTATAGTTTATGGTGTTCATTAAACCAATAGCTAGGAGTCACCACCTTGTATGAAATATGAAATACGTATAGAAGAATGTACAACACATATGTCTGAACCACTAGATCAACTAGCGATAGTAAGCAAGATGTACTATATTTGAAACTTCTTATTGTGAGCAACTAGCTATGATATGGCAATGGGTTTTTGCTGATCGACCCACCATAAGGTCACTTCTTTTGTGCCCCCCGGAGCGGCTGAAACGGCCACAAGAACGGCCCACCGCAAATTGCTTGATCCGATCATCGGACGCAGATATTGACATATCGAATGATGCGTATGTTGATGAAATCATCTTGATGCATTGAATTCCATTTCTTGATGGCTAGATCCCTTTATTCATTGTTAAATGGAACATCAATGCCAGCAGAAGCCCATGGCTTTGTCATCGATGTTCCAAACCCGTCAGGCAGCAATGTCCCGCTTCGTCCGTGACGTCGAGGGCGCCATTGTGTGTCTTTGCAAGGCCCAGGGTGCATGGAGGGAGCTGATGGAGGAGCTGAAGGAAAAATAATTGCCATAATTAGTATCACTATCAATAGTGATATTGCTATAAACAATTGTCATTATTCGTAATTTATTGATAGTGATATTGATATGAAAATTTCAATTTCGACATAATTACCGCAATCATTACCATCAAGAACCAGTGAAATGGTGAAATGTTGATTGATTCCATCAATCAATTCGAATTTCATCTATGATAGGAAAATTATAGGGATATTTAACTCATAAATGATGGATATGGGTATCAAACCCACCATATGGGGAGGTACAATGGGATAACCGTGGGGAGTGGTCTTCCGTGGTCTTCCAAAATTGTTCACCGAACAACATATTCGCAACCAACAGGTTTTGCCATAGCCATAGCTATTATAAATCAAATTCGCACTGAATGGTGAATTTTTTGGGGGTCATCTTGGGTCACAGTTCTTTTCCGGTGTTTTTTTAAACAGAAACGAGTTCTCGCTTCGTTCAGATCATGGCTTGCCAGCTGCCCCAAAGGTGTCCCATGGTGTTGATTGGTGTTTCAGGATGTGGAATCGCAAAGAAATCGCCAATCAGCTGATTGTTTATTGTATATATTACAATATATAATGAGGGAATGATCCATACTCACTAGTAATAATCATCCCAGCAACCCCCAGCAACCATCCATTCCCTGCTAATTTTGTTGTATGTTAGATTCCATCAATATTCCATAAACCATTTATAACCTAGTGATGCTTGGATAAATAATCAACAGTTAGATCCATGTTTGTTAACCACTTTTCGTATTCGTGATTTAACAAATAGTTATGGGCATAAGTATAACAATGTGTATGTAGAGAGAGAGAGAGAAAGAGACTGTGTGTGTGTGTTCTATGTAACCAGGACCACGACTAGATTGACTGATTACACAGAACCACAGTCAACGCAGTTGGTTGTCATTAAATCATTGAAAACTAGTTGTTTAAAGTGGTAAACACAATAATAATCCTACCATTTGGGGATGGTTTCCACCACCCATAAAAATGGTTAGTGTGGAGATGGGTTATGGCGTGTACCACGTTAATCATCGTTAACACTAATTAATCATGGTTAACGGCTGTTAAGCATCATTGGGTTGCTGTAGCAAGGAAATCTATGATGAATTGACTATTAACCATTATTAACAACTATTAACAACTATTAACCACAGTCAGTTGTTAACCATCAACAACTTAATATCATTGGCCTGTTGGCTATATCCATTGCTATTAAACTGATAGATAAATAAACACCATATTAAGCCATATTTCACAATGGACATGTTATGAAATCCATAGATGATCATGTATGAAAATCATGATTAACCAGAATTATTCATCACTATTAACTGTTGTTAACCGTCATTAGCCTGTTGTTTATAGCCATTGTCATTTTTTACTGTACATCATGGCCATATCGCAGGACATCGGCCCCTCCACTGAGCCGCTTCTCACAGAGGCGGCTCAATGACAAAGGGGAGGTTAGCGGAGAGCGGGGCAAAGATGCAGGATTTCTATGGTGTTTTCTGGGATTTATTTGGAAAACTTATAGATTTTTGTTGGTTTTTTCTATGGTGTTTTGAATAGATTTTTATGGGTTCTGATGGATTTTATATGGCCCGGAAAAAAGGCTGTAGTCAACCATTAGTTCGGTATGAGGTGCACGGTTTTTATTTGGCATATATAGGACTGAAACGGTTGTTTTAATAGGGAAACTGATGAGTAACCAATTGATTTAGGGGCACAGAAATTTGAAGACAAGCCCATATGGATTCGTAGATCGTAGGGTGTTATAAAACCACCAAAACCCATATGGATACCATTGGAGCAAAATGGTTTCTCCAATGATTTAAGGGAAATCCGATAAAGTTTACGAAAATCCCATGGGAAGCCGAAAATTCACCCGAGAACCCAACAAAATGTCCCCCGTGTTTTCTTGAGTTGTTTTCTTCATGGATTTGTTATCATTTTTTTAAAAAAAAAGTTCTATATTTAACATCCATATCTTTTCCCATCATGGTTATGTTATTTTTATGGAAGCACCAGCTGCGCCGCAGGAAGGTTTGCTGAACCAATGGCGTAGCGACATTGAGGCGAGCGGGGTAGTGGTGAGTAGTCGCTGGGGATGGGTCAAAACCTTATGATATTACTATTGCCATATGACTGGGGGGAAAAAACATCCTTTAGCCAGCTATTAATAGTTGTTTCTGAAAGTTGTAAACTTAAAATCCAATTCCAGAAAAATTGTAATTTACGTTGTTCGTCGTTCTGGGAGGAGGTTGCTGCAGTATATGATAAGTCTGACAACTTCTGTAACTTATGATGAATGTCAAATTTGTTGCCCCCAGATAGTCAATACAACTCAATCACTAGGCTTATCCACCTGTAACTCAACTGGGAACAGTTTCCAGTCAATCCACCAGATGGGTTATCCCCCCATGGCCATGAAGCAGTTTTTTATAAATCACGGCGTTGAAATCTCGGCAACGCCCGAGCCAGAGCCAGTGACTTCTGGATGCGCAGTATGTGTAGAATTTAAGACTTTAAGATTTATGTGCATACAGAATACATATTGTTGTAAGATTTATGTGCATAATACATATTGTGATGTTGAGACGGAACCTTGAATAGAACTGTGATGCAAGAAATTGGACAGCGATTCCTGCAGTTGACTGATGTCCAGCGATGCCAGCAAGCCATTGGTTTTTCTGGGAAATGCCCGAAGCGAATGAGCATTTAACATCATTTAACTGGGCAATCAACAAACAAAAACATAGGGATTTATAGGGGAAATTTCTCCAGCAAGCCATGTTGATTACCAGGGGTGGTTATGTGAGAATCGCAACACTGTGAATGATCCACATGAATCAGAAAAAAGCTGCTGGTTTTCAATCCCCCTTGCTAACCAGCATATGGGATATGCACATGGGAAGAACTGGGATCAAGTCGGATTGATGTAAATCCCCTTGGTAAGTTTGGCATATTTTGGTCCTGAAATCCTAAGTTGCCCTCGGGCAAATCTCCTTTTCCACTTGTTACCTACGAAACCACCCTTTTTTCGTAGATGCCCCTGTGGAAATTACCATTTTGGAGGTACACCCTGTGAAATCCCCATGAAATACCCATATGCAACCAGCTTACCAGTTAATTAAATCATGTCTACATCTTCAAATCTTGAATCCCCATTTTTCAGATGTCGATGAACTCATCCCACCCGTCATCGAAACCACGTCGTCCAGGCCTTTCGCCGCCGCTGCAAAGAAATTTGGGCGACTTGGCCGAGAGCTGTCGAGGAGATGGGTGTTTTTCAAAGAGAGGAAGCCAACAATTCGCTGATCCATGCTGATCCTCATTCCCATTTGAATGGTATGTTTGGAGGCTCTCCATCTCCACACCCATTTGAGCGTGTCTTCCCTTACCAGGGAGAACTCCCAATCCGAGATGAAATTTGAAGATTGTCACTGCGGTAGCTAAATTAAGCCAGTTTAGACTTTATATTGAATCTGGGCACTGCTATGGTGCATGGTGGTGGATCAATGATCCATTCATCCATTCCTGTGTGCTTTGTTGATTTTACCAGCAAGAATGTCGGAGATTAGTTTCGTCAATTTGGGGGTCGGTCGTTTTCGCATGTCTTTCATGGTCTCATCTACTATAGTTATAAACAATTGGTGGTTTTTAACATGTTTGATGTCGACCCCTATGACTGTGCTGATGGTCCCCAATGACATTGCCATTTTTTTCATGGCTCAACGCTTCAAAGAGATCTTTGAAGCAACGCCCAGCAACGCTGTGAAAATCACCTTGGGGGGACATGGATAGTCCCGCTGTAAAGACATGTAAAAACCATTAAAAGCCACACTTTTCACCATCTAATTATAGATACACACTTTTCATCCCAGTGCCCAGTTTTTGCCCATCTTTGCCGCGATGTTATTTCAAAACCACCGAACCAAGGAACTCTATATGTACTTCGTCTTCCTGGATGTGAAGGGCGACTGGGCCCTCTTGCGGATGGTCTCCAGGCGGATTTTCCATTCCCCATGAAATAGAAAAATCACGGTTCATTGATCAATAAATATACACTGGTTGGTGGTTTGGAACATTTTTCCATATATTGGGAATAATCATCCCAACTGACTATTTTTTCAAGATGGTTGAAACTACCAACCAGATGTAGATCAAAAATGAATATGAACAAAATATATATCATGTACGTAGATCATGGGAAAGTTATTACTAGTCCTCAGTCATTTTTAATCAGCATTATTACAATATGGTTAAACCTTTTTTATGGATCTGGAATAAATGGATGATGGAAGAAAGGGTGATTTAATAAGATTAGAACTTATTATTATGGTAAATGGAGTTGGAAAGTCCAGTCTAAATGGTGGTTTCTACATGGTGTAATACTTGTACAATATTATATAATATACCATTGTTTTACCATGGTTTATACCATGATAGAAACCACCATTATACCATTATTAGACCATTGGGAATTATACATATACTTGTACAATAATATATTATACATGGTTTGTATGATATCAATGACCCAATGATATAAGGACACACCTTCCAGAGGTGAACGGAGGGAGCCAAGGAGCCCAAGGAGCCAGTGTCAGCCCAGGATATTTGAAGGAAACTAGCAGTTTATTAGGGAGGTACCCTGTGGTAAACTAAGATAACTATGGGAAATCACCATGTTTAATGAGTAAATCAACTATAAATGACCATTTCCATAGTTATGTTATGATATATAAAAATGCATTATTCAAATCCCCATCAATGTCCAGTAGGTTTTTGGGGTGAAAATGATTAGTATATTTCCAGAAATGGTGCTACCAAAATTGAAACTAGCAGTGCCAAATATTCTGGCTGGTGGTTTGGAACATTTTTTATTTTCCATTTCATATATGGGATAATCCTTCCCAATTGACTTTCATATTTTTCAAGATGGTTAAGTCACCACCAACCAGGTTATTATTAACCATCATTAAACATATAAAAACCATATAAAAACCATATAATAACCATATATTAACCATTATTAACAGTATATTAACCACATATTAACCACATATTATGCCATGACGACTTGGCGGCCAGGCAGTTGATGAACCTCCTGGAGGTCTCGGCAAGCAGCTTCGCGGCCAACCTGTCACTCACAGGCGCCGGAATCGCCGGCTTTTTGGGTGGGTGAAATCGATGATTTCTGCGGGGGAAAAAAACGAAAAAGTCATAGTTTTGGTGATGTGAAAGAAAGATCTGGTGAAATGTTTTGGTGAAAGATCTGGTGTTACATTCGATTCGGCGAAATTCTGGTGATTTGTGAAAGGTTTGAAATGAATGAAAGTGGTGAAGATTTGGGTCAAGACTTGGATGGGCATCCGGTGATCATAACCCCACCAGAAAATTGCGAGCCATACATCAGTAGAGATTCCGGAGAGGGCAGTGCCCAGTTCTACAGAAAGTCTTGGGCACCCCATCAACTATAGATATATCTACCATAAAGCTAATATTTATATATATATATATATGTGTATATTTATATTTATTGGCTACTGGTTTATCAACCAACGAAGATTGCTGGGGGCCACCTTCCTCTGATAATCTAAAAAAATAGCTACGGAAAAATCCGCCATTTTTAAACAGGTAGATAATCTACAAACAAACCATTTTCCATAGCTATGTTAGATGGCCAGTAGGCATAATCTTGCCGATTCGAATCATGTTCCTTTTATTTTGCGCAAATGACTTGTTTGGAACCCCGGCGATATAAAATGGGAGGATACCAAGTTGACTCAGAGAACTGTTGAGAGATGTCTCCAACCTCGCGGTTTTCCGTAGATTTGACCCCCAATCTCCCTCCATATCCACATCTGATCATTAAATCCCTAAGGTTGGTGAAAATTTCTGTTGAAAATCCCAATGTGATTGATTCAACCTGAAAACATGATGTCAAAATCTCATTGGAACATTAAAACATTGGGATTTCCATCCAAGAATCATCACACCTTAACATTAAATCACAATCAACATTTGGAATCTCGATGTTTCACCAACCCCAACCATTTTACTGTGTTTTCCCAGTTGTTCAACATTTAAAATCCCCCACAACACCCTAAAAATCAACATGTCCAATGGATTTCCCCAGGGTTTTCCCATGTTTTCTCCATCAAAACCCGGAAAACCCATGGGTTTTTTGACCCGTCAGGTCCTTGGGCGCAGCCTGCACAGCAGATGTTGGCCCAGGGCATGGGGCAAATGCTGCTCCAACGACGCCATCAACAGGCGCGCCGAATCCAGGGGGTGAAAATAAAAGGTTGTACAACATACCCTCTGGTAAACTAACATAGCTATGGAAAATCACCATTATTAATGGGTAAATCAAGTATAAATGACAATTTTCAATAGCTATGTTAGTTTACTGGAGGGTAATTATCAAATACTTAAATGATGCATTAAAATGGATGTTCATTTTATTAGTAGAATCCTTGTGAAAATTATTGTTTGTTGCTACCATTAGTAACTGGTTGGTGGTTTGGAACATGGCTTTTATGACTTTCCATTCAGTTGGAAATGCCATCATCCCAACTGACGAACTCATATTTTTCAGAGGGGTTGAAACCACCAACCGGATTATCAAATAATTGAATGGAAGTATGATATGTTATTGATATGTTTTATATTGATATGTTTTTGGTGTCGGCGCTGTCAAGGGGCCGTGTGCTGTCTCCATTTTTTCGGTTTTGTGTGTTCTTCTTGTCATTGTG
>Ga0126342_10019064_pt1 | contig 11704 bp, 11 predicted proteins | sample Cyp1metagenome_FD_92528 | JGI IMG/M metagenome (GOLD analysis project Ga0126342, IMG submission 92528) | Coral microbial communities from Lord Howe Island, Old Settlement Bay, Australia - Cyphastrea 1 metagenome | ecosystem: Host-associated > Invertebrates > Cnidaria > Coral ... | reverse complement strand
TTATAATCACTATTATAATCACTATTATAATCACTATTATAATCACTATTATAATCACTATTATAATCACTATTATAATCACTATTATAATCACTATTATAATCACTATTATAATCACTATTAATTTGCAAATTTCTCTGACGTGTCGGAGCGTCGGACCTCTGGTTGGGGATCCCCACAGTCTTGGTGAGAACTCCCAAGGTGCGTTCGCCCTTGGGGTCCACCTGGCTGGAAAATCGCCAGGGGCTGGAAATGTATGGGAAATGTATGGGAATCTATGGGAAATATATTTTGGGGGATTTCTAGAAAAGATGTCTGTGATTTTTTCCTATCATCCCTTATCTTCATCTATCTTCCACAGCTTTTCCATTGAAAAGAATCCTGGATCGCCAGCCACATGGAAGTTTTGGGAGACCATGCGCAAAACGCATGCCTCTCTGGCCAGGGCCAAGGAGTCGGCAGTGGCCAGATCGGCATTGGCTGCGGCCACAGCCAAGATGAGGCAGTTCCTCTTCGGGCCGAGACAGAAATGGGGATTTCACCAGGAAAAACGTCTTTTTTTTTTGTTTTCCGGATGATATACTAATGGGGGATCTTTCACGTGATGCATAACGAACAATTTGGGGATTATAATGGGGTGTTACTGATATATAACCTGTTCCAAATGGGGATTGAATGAAATGCGAATTGTGAGATCATAGTCATTCCATCAGCATTTTAGTCGGATTTTACGAAACTCTATCATTTTGGGGGTTATCATCGGATTCTTTGATGGGATCATAAGTTTGTTTTTTTCCGCATCAAAACTAAGGACTGAATGGGAAATCATGGGATGTTCTCCAACCACAATTGGGATATATTGGGGAACCTATTGGGAGAATATTTGGTATCTGTAACAATCCAGTGTCCGAAAAAAGGTCCGTTGCCGTTGCCGTGGATATTTTTGTTGATCTTTTGATCTTTCAGGGTTTCACTGTTTCAAATCTTTGGACCAACATTTTTGATATGTGATCGAACCACTAAGTTTTTTTGGATATGAAAAAGGGATGAGGTAGAATGGGTCTACATATCAATGTTTGAATGTTTGAAGAAACCATCAAAAAAAAATGGAACTATGACGATTAACAATCCTAAGAACATGGAGTACTGGACCTATTAGTCTTTTGGGGTCCCTATATGAAGGTCATTCCTTTGGTGTTTGTTGTGTTTGTTGTGTTTGTTGGAGACCTCAAAAAATTGGAATCATATTCGACATAACCTATGGACTTACGACCCATTTGATGAAAGAGTTCATTTGTTGAGTTGATGAATGTTGACCATTTATTGAAGCACTGGGGCTCGATGGGGCTCCGGCTCGCCAGTGCTTTCTGAAGCTTTGCACATCGGGTTGTTACTTAAAACCCCATCATCGTTTGGGTGGCCTTCCCACCGATATGGATACTTTCGGACCTTGGATTTGACAATCATCATTGGGAGGATGAAATTCCTTGGTTTTAGGGATGCTCTACTGTAATCATCATGATTCATGGTATACGGTATGCTGTGAAAAACAAACGATCTTCATTTCTAATATGGGTCATTTTTGCCTGGCTTTCGTTAAATCATATCCAAACTAGTGCGTGAAACATCAGACGCACGAGCCAATTGCGGATGCCTGGGCCCAGTCAATGTGATGCAATTTCTGTTACCGTGGTACAGAGATGTACAGAGCCATAGTTCCTCTTGGAAATTGCTCAAAATCATCTTCAGCATGGAAAAAGTCGCACACACTTTCAGTGTTTCCAAAGAAAAACATGACCTGATTGTGAAAAGAAATGTAGATTCTCATAACATCAGTAGCTTGATCACCGAATGCATCCAACAATTACCGTATGAAACCCAACAGGACGCAGCCGCTTGGACACCCTGACGGCTTGGCGATGTGGTCAAAGATCAGTTGACCTCAGGGCTTCTCATCGCATCGGGTCTGCTGAACTTAACTCAGGTTTTGAATCACCAAAATCAGCTGTTTTTATTTTTGATTTTTGGGATTGATTCTTAACAATCACCAAAATCAATCAAAAAAAGATGCTTTTAAAATGTTGATCATGTTTTGGGCAATCCACCAAAATTTGGGTCATCTCATGTAGAAAACAAGTCCAAAATCCTCGTGGCCAAGACGCGGATCTGCTGCTCAATGTCCTGCTGCAAAGACCGTGTTGGAACATGTTACATGCACACTGGTTGGTGGTGCAATAACCATCTTGAAAAATATGAGTTCGTCAATGGGCTTGGGATTATCCCATTGACCTTATGGAAAATAAACACATCCTTTGAAACCACCAACCAGCACACTTTGGCTGACATCACCGCACTTGATGTTTTGATCTCGGCCAGTAAGGTCCAGTTTCTATGACCATCCACCATGATGCCAGGGCCCCATGACTTTTTTGAGATTCATTTTATCAAATTTCCGATTGGTTTAAGGGAACATCTACAGGATTGCGCCATGGTTTTTTACTATCAAATATGAGGGTATCCAGTCAATTTTCCCTACGAAATTCCTGTACATTGGGCTAAGGGTATATAATAACCATTATTCAACCATTAACAATTACATATTAACCATACATTAACCACTATTGACCACTATTAACCACTATTAACAACTATTAACCATACATTAACCACTATTAATCGCTATGAATGAATCACTATTCACCACTATATCAACTATTAACCATAGATGAAGCATACATGAAGCCATGATTTTTCATCTCGTCCCTGGGCACGTCCTCTGGCTGATCGCCCAGCGGCACTCGTGCGATGCCCGGCAGGTCCACCAAAGTTAAGGTGATCAACTTGGGCGACGTCACCTGATCATTGGATAAATTGGATTGGTTTAAGGGAAAATCTTAACCGGAAACCATGGTTTTTACCACTAAATATGGGGCTTTCCTGTAAATTTTTCCCCTTAAACCAATCCAATGACCTGAGGGATTTTCGAGGATTTTCATGGGAGATGGGGAAATCCAAATGGAATAAACATGGGGAAATCCATCAACGAAGCAGGAAAAATGGAGGTTTCTAGCTGGGAAAATCATCGAACCAGGAAATTTATGGGATTTTCATGTGGATTTAATTGGATTTACTGGAATTTATGGGGTTGTAGGATTGGACTATGAAAAAAATATGAATGGTATACGGTATATGGGTTCATAGCCTTTGGCCTTTGGGCAATCAAACATGGCTAGTTATGGCTAGTTGGGAAATCCCTAAATTCAATGGGCCGTTTTAAAGGGAAAATCATTGAACACCATGGGGGATTTTCCCATGGCACAACTAATTGAGCATTGACCGAAACCCTTGTTGATTGACGATTATAGGCATAGTGCCCAATTAATTGGCATTTATTATTGCCAAATTTTGGGGGTCCCTATATCAAACAATCAACATAAAGAGATGACAAAAATATTGAACGGAGTTATTGGCTACAAACCGCCAAAAGATAGAATTTGAAAGAGTGGGATTCAAATTGACTGGCAAAAGCCGTCGGCCCTGGATAATGGAAAGGGGGAACGCATACAGAGAGTGGGAATATGCCCGCCAATGCGCAAGAAAACACGAACGAAACAAAAAGCGGAAAGTAAACAAAAACAAAGAACAAAAACAGAAACAAAAACAAAAAAGGAAACAAAAACAATAACAAAAACAAGAGCAACAGCAACAGCAACAAGAACAACAAGAACAACAACAAGAGCGACAACAAGAACGCCACCGCCACCACCACCACTCACCAGCCCTTGTGCTGCACGCACTTTTATTTTGGGGAGGTGCTGGGAACGTTGAAGCATGAACCGGTTTTTGTTTGCAGGACTGCTAGTGTCCTTCCACAACCTGCACTGGACAGTTATTCGATGATGTCGACTTGCAAGCACCCAGCAGATAATGTTCAAGGGAGCCTGCAGAAATACTATATATATATACAACTTATACAACTTATACAACATACAATTATGAGCTTTTTTGAATTATTAACAACATTGATTTACACCGAAGATTGCCATTTTGGCATGTTTCAGGTTGAACATCGTGTGCAAAGCCTGGCAATTTAACCTTTCGGGGGGGGGGAGTAAAATTGGATTCAAATGTTGGATGTTGGATGATGTTGGATGGTATGATGGGTTGACAACATGAGTTATGTCACGTGATGGATTGATTGGTTAAGCTCAAGACTTGGACCATCAACTATCATCAACAGTTTTGTTACAGCCACAGTCTAGCTTAACTTAAGTCACTTAAGTGGCTGGAATTTGATGGTAGCAATAGTATCAACATGTATCAACTCTCAATTCGGAAGCTCTAGGGTTTATAGGGGCCAATGGAATCCTCACTGCTCCTGATGGCCCAAAACCTTTGGAAGTTTTTCCCATCCGCACGATGACTTCTCGCAACATAAATCTCCAAGGAACTCGTAGGACCTCGGGATGGCTGTGGATGTTCTCAGTGTCTCAGGCTGTTGCGTCCTTCCCAATACTATTCGCCTCAACTAGCGACAACTAAGAATATTGATACAACATTGTTTTCTAGTGGCATTGATTGCATTCTATCTTCTTCAAGATGTAAAATGTCTAACAATTTGAGCTCTGCTTGTAACTCATTGAGCACATTATTGATATTTTCTCTTCTCAACGTTGATGATCACATGGATTGGGAGTGATTTTTGTTGATTTTTGTCTTCCGGTAACTTATCTGAGGCGAATACAAAAACATGTTATTAAATTTCTTCAATTATGATAGGAGATTTAGGTTCTAAAAAGCATTAATCCAGCACGTATATTCATCTTTTGGTTAACTAAAAAGAAATCCTGACCTGCTTTTTGGACAATGCATGGGGAAAGAACCCACTATTGTGTATGTTTACATAAGTCACCTTGATCAAATCTTACATCTGTCACCTACCAAATGAAATCAAGAATGAGAAAACCTGGGTTTGTCTGAACATCATTTGGTACTCCTAAATCCATTGGTTAATCATCAGTTTTTCCATAGCCATTTGGATCCATTTGGGAGGTATTTTCTATAGGTGTTTTTTGCCGTTTTTTGCCCTATAGCCCACTTCCAAAGCCAACATTTTCAGGTACCAAAACACACATCATGGATAACCTGCAGCCGATACGCGATCGGTGTGGAGGAGACGGCTTTCTGCCGACCACACAAGCGCTCCTGTGGAAAATGCCATGAGATGAGGCATGTGAGGCATGGAAAAATCTACGTCCCAAAAATGGACATCACGCACATCATCCCTGCAAAATCCACCTTTTGGAACGACCTCACCCATTCAGCTGCGCGCTGCTCAGTGCCTGCGGCTGGAGATTTTTCTGGCCCTATTGAAATCAAACATCAATCCATTGTAATTGGGTTAATATACTGATGGAACATTCCTTAAACATAAACCACATGAACTCCATCTTTGGTGATTACATTTTGCTGTAAAAATGGGCAGAAAAGCCAGCTCCTCAGAGGACGGAGCCCTCCACAGGCTCTGGGCTGATCAATTTTTGGGCCCCGCTCATTGATCAGCCAAGGCTTATGAATCTGGGATTCAAGGCATCCCAAACTTGGATGGTTCGAGATGGCAGTCAAACACCTGCATCTTTCTGGATCTGCGATGTTTCTGGCAATTCATTGTTGAGATGGGATTGAAAAAATCACCCCATTTCTAACTCCAAACTAACCCCTTAAACTAACCTTCACCAGTCGCTTCAGCCAGTTTTGAGGATAAACTTCCCTTGCTGGCAAAAGTACGTTTTCGATCGAATCGCTCTCCAGGTTCCATTTTGGTTCCCTAAGTCCCCCTATATTCATATTACCCACGCCAATAGGTTCGGTTGAATCAACATTTTAGAGTAACCATTGTAACCATTGAATCAAATATTGTACAACCATGGTACAAATTATTGTACAATACATATTCAATCAATATCAATTACCATTCAATACATATTGTACAAGTCTCCCACCCTGTGGTAATCAAACGCTGCAATGGAACACCCACCAGCAGTTCGATTCTTTTCCCAGCTAGCCACGTTTGATGAAAATGGTAGGTTATATATATACACATCCCATCAATATTCCCATTCATTGACCATTTTTAATGGTGAAACCTGAGGGTAATGGTTGAATGACTCCTGAATCCTACCCTTCCCCTGTCGTTTTCCTGCCAGCAATCGCAGCGCATGCCGAGGCCTAAAGATAGGACGGTCGGGAGGTGGACCCCATCAACACAGGAGGATTGAACGGGAAATTAAAGGGATTGAATGTTTATAAAAACAAACATGAGGGAAACCTATTTTTTCGGAAATCCTTAAATGGGCACATGTTTTTTTTTTTTTTCGAATTTGGGTTGTTATCATGTTTGGAAATCAAAAACCACATCCATCGGGACGGGATGATCAGCTATGTCATCCATACGGGGATGGTCAAAATGAATCCATTTAGATACCTGGAACATTTCGGACATTTGGAGTAGAATAGTCAAATAGATCCATGAGTAGCGTGAAATAGAATAGATTCAGAATAGAGTGAATAGTGTAAAGGAGTAAAGTAGAGTAGGCTATAGTAAATAAAGCAGAGTAGTATGTAGTACTGTAAAGTAGGGTCGAAGAAAGTACGGGACAGTAGAGTATGGTAGAGTGAAGTGGAGAAGAACGAAGTGGAGAGGAATGAAGTAGACTCCAGTAGAACAAAACCAGCTCAGAAGTCTTAATGCTGTGAGCCGGTGATGAAGTAGAGAAGCAACTCAGAAGTCTTAAGACCACGGGGTGGGGTAGAGTGGAGTAAAGTATATGAAGTAAAGTAGAGTAGAGTACAGTAGCGTAGCGAAGCGTAGATTAGAATAGATAAGGTGGAAAGGAGTGCAGTAAAGTCGGGTCAAGTAGATAGAAATGACAATGTATGATCTCAGACTGAAGAACCTTCGCATGCCGATTGAAAATGATGGTTGGAGGCGGAGAACATGACTATGCCAACGTGTGCACTCCTTTGCTGGTCGTTTCTTTTGACCCACTTTGACCCACGAAAACAAATTGCCCACATTTGGGACTGGTATACCCTCTGGTAAACTAACATAGCTATTGAAAATTGCCATAGAAATAGTGGATTTTCCCATTGAAAAATGGTGATTTTCCATAGTTATGGGACAGTTTACCAGAGGGTATCGGATGGCCCAGTGGTGATTCACCTTTCAGAGATCTCAATGGGAAGTTCCTAACCCCAGACTTCTGATTTGCCTTGGACCGATCCCCTTGATGTCGTTGATATCCGCATCTTTATTGGCCTAAGCCCACATTTCTTGGTGATCTCTCCATATCGCGTTTTATACTCCCTTTTGCATTGCGTCATCATTGAACCATCAACCACATATATATATATATTGACTAGATGTTGACTATATATTGACTATATATGGGTGTATGGCATGGCTACCCCTTGGCAGCATGGCCATGTTTAAAACTCCGCGATGAGTTCCCAGACTCAGCCGAGAGCTCACAGGCCGCCACTGCTGCAGCACAGGTCACCTGGCGGCGCTTGCGGGGCTTGCGCGTGATGATCACAACTCTTGGGGGCATCAAAAATTGCGGATGATGGAATTATTGTTAGATCACCATCACCATCATCATAATAATAATCATAATAATAATCATAATAATAATCATCGTCATCGTCATCGTCATCATCATCATCATCATCATTATCATCATTGGTTAACCATTGTTTTTGATGGACATATTATGACAATGGTTAGCAATGATGATAAAACAATTTTTATTAGTTAACCATGATTAAATTATTGTTGATAAATCATGAGAATTGATGATCGGTTCCTATTGACAAGGGATGACAGTTATCTGAACCTTGATGATGGTTAACCATTCTTAGATTCTTAACTATTGATCGTTAACGGGGGATGATCGTTTCATATAAACTAACTATGATGATGGTTATCATGTCAATAATGTTAATTGGGGATGATGGTTAATAATTATTGTAATAGTTTCATGATAACCTTTGAGGGATACCCCCAATTTTATGATGCTTGTCATGCTATCAATGTTAACTAGGCATGATGGTGATGATGATGATGACGATGACGACGATGGTGATGATGATGATGATGATGACCTTGGTTATCCTATGACACTAACTTATCATTTATCATTATATAATGTAATCATATTATGTCATTACCTTAGTATCATGGCTGTTTTTGGGGTCTCAAAACGAGGGACACCCTAGACTTTATGTTATTGTGGTGACAATTCCAGTACGTATGCTAGACGCTGGGGTTTGGGGGTGGCCAATTTCGAGACAGTGATATACAGTAGAAAATGAAGATATGGGTTTCGGTCAAGGTTGAAGACCCCCAGGAAACACAATGCGTGATGTTCTCTTGTCTCAAGTATCCAAATGCAATTCATCGTTTGGGGTACCCAATTTTGGAACTTGCCAATTTTTGATGGTTCATTGAACTGTCCAAAAGCTGTTTTGAACGTCACTTTATCGGTGTTCAACACAGTCTGTCATCCCTTTAGAGACTGGTTGGAAAAGGAGGTGGGTCACGACGGTCACGATAATGGAACAGAATACTCACCAAGAAAAACGTGTAGAAACCCTACAAAACAAGGAATCAGCAAGGATTTTGGTGACTTAGTGTAGTCATCCTTTAGGTAGTCTGCAAAAACATGTTTGGGTTTCCCAAAAACTAGGATTCTCCAACACATCATGGTTGATCATCATATTCCCTATTCGTCAATGGGCATTTTTATTGACGGATCCATTTGTGGAGAAACACATCATTTCAATGTACCCTTTGGTTATTTGTCACAGTTCGCCATGGACAGATCCACCATTTTTATTGACGGTACATCATCTATTTCTATGGTTCATCTATACCATAGCTATGTAAGAAATAACCAGAGGGGTATCCCTATATATTCCCATGATTTTCCCATATAAAACCATATAAAACCTCCATTTCTAGTGGATAAATGATATTTCCAAAGATTTCCCACTAATATTCTGGTTGAAGTTTCGTGCATTTTTCTGGCTCCAATCCCATCGTCGGACACGCAGGACACGCCTTATCTGGTTCCATTCGAAGCCCACCTGGACAGCTGGACCCAACATGCCCAATGGACCTGGATGACTACCCTCTGGTTATGACTGTTACATAGCCATGATTTTTCGATGGCCCTAATCGAAATAGATGGTTTACCTAGCTATAAAATGGCTGGATTTTCCATGGCTATGTGACAAATAATCAGATGGTAACCCATCAAACATGATGATTTTCAAGGATCTTCCAGCTGACGACTTGTGTTGGAGGGCAAACAACCATAAAGTAAGGTCCAACACAACTGCAAAATTATCATATGACATTGATAAACGTAACTTTTCGGTTCAATCGACCACCATTGAACCACAATCTGAGTTGGTGTTTTCACCGTCGAGCCTTCCAAAAGGGAAATATAGAACCATCTTCAACATCTTTTCTAGGGCTAAGTACCTTGAACAGAGACAATTCCAGCTGGGCCGTATATTCCACCCATTTATATCCATTGACCTACCATTCACTTAGGCGTACTGGTTACTAACCAGGAAGTACTTTGGCTGAAACTCACTTGCGAACCACTAAGAATTCTTTAAAGGATCATCTTAGTTACCCAAACCCAGGAGAATGCCTCCCTATAACTTGGCGAGTTGATCCAACAGTTTGGAGTGATCATTCACACAAGCAACTTCCGACTTCAAGAAGGATTACCGCAAGTTTTTCATGTCACTCATGATATATTCATGATATATAAGCTTAACAATTATAGATAGTTCGCTTGACATTTCGACATATTTCGACATCAAAGCGTGAACACCGGCTTGGTTTCACCAAGCCTTTCACCAAGGACTCCGTCCGTTTCACCGACTGAGTTTCCGACACATCTCATCCAAGAGCTGCAAGGACATCTCCCAGCAGCCTGGAAGGGGGTGTGTTTTTTTAACGGATCCAGGGGAAATGTGAAGAAAACATGTATTGCAAACGAAAATCTACTGCAAATAGATGTATGATGATGTATATATATATATACACAGTATATATATATACACACTATATATATACATACACAGTATATATATATATATACACACTATATATATACAACATATATATATATACACCATATATATATATACAACATATATATATACCATATATATACCATATATATATATATATATACACAATATATATATACATACACTATAGATATATGCACTATAGATATATGAATATGAATATGACATGACGCAATGTCTGACATTTCGTCTTTTCAGATGAGTTTGTAATGGCCATGGCCTGCTCGGCCACAGCCGGAGAGGGCAGCACAAAAAATGGTCACCTGGGGTGAGGCACTGGGTCAACCTGAAACAAAGGTATCATGAGGTTGAGAATTGCTATATATATATAATTATATAATATATACACACATATATATATATGGCTATGATCAATGGTTATCATTTTAAGTCATCACGAATTCACAACTATATCAGCTATTTACGGGTCTGCGCCCCCCTAACCACTGGCTCCAAATCCTTCACCCGGCGGACCATGATGAAACGATTGTTGATCTCCCGGCCCCACACCGCTCAGCCCGCCGCATCTAAACCCAAAGGTCGAGCTGCCTGCGTTGCGCTGTCTTGACATGGTGAAATCGGAGGCGGAAATGAAGAGGTCCAATGTGGATCTTCAATGTATATACATATATATAGTATATATATATATATATTTATATTGTCATATATATATATATATTGATCTTGATGGTAATGATTTCAGGGAAGATTAATCGTCATTATCCATGTGAACCGATGTCCAAAATATGGCTGACCCCAGGCCGCTGCTAATCCAGCCATGAACAGAAAATCTGCTCGCCTCAAAGAGTCTCATGGCCCAACGCCACCTCCGACCTGAAATTGAGGCTCCAAAGGTCTGACTGTGATGATATTAGTCTCGATATACTGATATATAACAACCAATATCATCAAGAATTGTAAAAACAATAGATATACATAGTTATAGAATCATCTATAATGTAATAAATGAAGTATCTATACAATTATAATCATCCATGAAATTAAAGATGGTTTCTAGATATTGTTACAATCAAATATCTATATATAATTCTACGAAACCAGATCTAATCTTATCTAAAACTAGATCTAAATAAAATCCATCTAACCTGATCTAATCCAATCTCCTCGAATCATGTATCTAGATATGGCTGCTGTATCACATATTACATACTGAAATATCCATGAGCATAGCACTTTACCACTTTATAACCACCGGACATCCAGAAACCGAAAACGCCGGCCTTGGGCACAGGCGCTCACTGCGGTGCTACATGCCACCAGGCTAAGTTGCAGCGACATCTCACCTGGGGAGTGAGAGTGGGAGATTTCTGGAGTTTGTAGATAGTTCTATATGGGGTTATATATATTGTATATTTGTAGATATAGAATCTATATAAGTTATATATATATATTATATATATATTATTATTATTATTATATATATTATTATTATTATTATATATATTATATTATATATATTATATATTATATATATTATATATATATTATATATTATATATATTATATATATATT
>Ga0126342_10019063_pt1 | contig 11704 bp, 16 predicted proteins | sample Cyp1metagenome_FD_92528 | JGI IMG/M metagenome (GOLD analysis project Ga0126342, IMG submission 92528) | Coral microbial communities from Lord Howe Island, Old Settlement Bay, Australia - Cyphastrea 1 metagenome | ecosystem: Host-associated > Invertebrates > Cnidaria > Coral ... | reverse complement strand
TAAAGCGTGGAGCCAAGACGCAAGCAAAGAAGCTTGCAACGCAAAACGCTGAAGCAGACATAAAGCGCAATACGAGCGCTACAAACAAGAACAAAGGTTGACAACAACCTTTTTGAATTTAATGTTTTTTTTGGAAACGAGGAAAGGACAAGAAACGGTCATGACAGAAAAATTGCACAACGACAAACGCAATGCAACGTGAACGCTCCTGTTTTTCTTCACCAGATTGCGCAGGTGTCATCTGGGGCAAAACGTTCGAGTTGGACATAATTCCCAACCGTTAGACTTTCACACAAAAGGGCATAATTGCTGGATAAGTCAGCGCACCCGTGAAATACCCCAGTCCGCCAAGTGCGCTGGAAGAGAAGGTTCACTTTTAGCTGCATCCCTCAAATAGACCGATGTGAAGTCCAACCTCGAAGGGGCATCTGAAAGGTTGCTATGAGATGGTACCCTTGCAAACCATGGCCTCAACTTGAGTCTTTCTTCAAAATCGAGATACCCTTTCAGCAACGCCTTGCCAAGTTCAGTCGCAGAATCTGCACGAATGAAGGCCCCAAGCGCCGCATTGTTATCAAGATAATGAACCACAAAGTTGCCGGCCAGGTGTTTGGCCCACAACCTCACCGCAATCACGACAGGAAAAATTTCCAACTCATATATGGGGTGTCGAGAAGCCTCAAGGAATTCGCTCAGCAGGCTTTGGGGCAACACCTCCACAAAGTAGGAAACCACTTGGCCCTGTGGGTTTACCAACACCCCTCCAACTGTCGCAGGAAAATTTTGATCCGGCTCGTAGGCCCCATCTGTGAATACGACCCAAGTCGCCGAGATATCAACACCAACCTTCACGTTCTGGCAAGTACTCAGAAACCCATCAAGACATTTCAAGGCCGCAACCAAGGAGTCAGTGAGGCCAACTCGCTTCTCGTGAGTCCTGGAGAACTTCGAGACCACTCTCACCGCCCAATTCAGCTTGCGGCCAAAGACAAAGGACCGGAACCATACAAGCCTGCCATGAAGCTGCTCGAGTGACTTTGTTTTGATCGGCCCACCACTTCCGAGCAAAGCCTCGATTGAAGCTTTCGATTCGCTCCTCCTCTCTTCCGTGTGGCCAAGTTCAAAGGTACCGTTGGCGGTGTTCCTGGTGTCTACATTTAAGCCCAAGGTCCGAAAGGTCTGGCCGAGCGGCGGGCCTTATCGCCTTCCATCGCAAACCTCAGACCAAGGATCCGGAACAAGCTCTCTGCGAAGAAGGTGGTCTCGCTCAGCAAACCTTCAGGGGCCATTGCCGTGAAGTCGTCAAAATATGCCGTCCATGGTATCAAAAACCCTACCTTCCCGATGTAACACACCGCTGACGAGATGCGGAGAAAAGCAGCAACACTGCCCGTAGCACCAAAGGGCAGCGCTAACACATCGAAAAAGGACACCTGCTTGTCAGGACTTTTGATGGCGATTTTTGTTTTTTGAACATGCTCCTCGTCAAGTGAAAACTGTTTATAGGCTGACTTTAAGTCGAAGGTTCTCCCATAGATCTTGGCCTCGGCACCTGCTCTCCTCATTTCCGTCATGGCGATGGAAATACAGGCGCAAACTTCATCTACAGATTCCACCCTCAACTTCTCTGTCATGCCAAAGGTGGAGTTCACACCACAGATGCTGAAGTCGTCGATCAACCTTATCTTCCCACGTTGGTCGATTGGAAATCTCTTTGCTACCTGGTCAAGAGTACATGCTCCGACCTCCTAAGCCAACCCTTCTCTGCCTCCGTCAAGGTCTCTGTCCAAGCACTGGCATCTATGTCAGTCCACTCAGCGTTCCGAAGTGAATTGACAACCAGGCTACAGACTTCAGCTGTTCAAGTGTCATAGTTGGTGGTCTAATTTTGGAGGTGAAGACACCTGAAGACTGTGCCCATCCCGTGATGGGGAAACCTGCAATGATCTCGTCAATGATGCCAGCGTCCGGGTACTTGAGGTCCACCAACATCTCTTTCCACAACAGAAGATTTTTGCCTTCGAGGATTCTCCTGTATGCTTTTCCCAAGAACCACATGCTTTTCTTCCAGGAAGACGGTTTTGATGACACCGAGCATATGATCGTCTACTCGAGCGAATGAATGTTTAGGGTGCCCCGCCTTCACTGCTGCTACAAGGAAGTCCTCGGGGTTCAACGGCACTCCAACCGTCAAAGCTTCAAAGGGACAGTCTGGTGGTATAGTTTCAATCAGCATTGCACTTTTCCATTCGTCACGCTTAAACCCCCGCCAAAGAAAACGACGAATGATCTGTGAACCTTTGGGGAAGTGGGCTAGCACTTTACTGTCCGGCACTGCTGTGACTGGGACCAGAACTATGCGAGTGGCGCCCCACTCAGGGACCAAAGGTTTCAAAGAAGTACCTCTTGACTGGTAGGAGAAGAGATTTCTCTTCCCACAGTCAATGTCAGCTTGAAGTTGCTCATGCAAAGATTCTACTGGCTTAAATCCACGCTCAATGGACTCTTGAACGAACAGCGATGCTAGTCTATCACAAAGCAGGCGTGGATACGCTGCTTCTTCAGCGGTCGGGAAAACCATTCGCCCATCCACCAGGGATGGTCGCCAACTTTTATGCTTGTGCTGGTTATCGCACTGAAGGGCTAGGCTTTCCAACATGTTGACCTTAGGGCATCTGGGATTGAAAGACCAAAAAAGGAGGATTTGTCCCTCTCTCCTCCATGCATGCAATGGTGAAATTTGGTAGAATGGCCACCTGGAATTTTTGCGAAAAAAAATCACTAGTTTTCCCAAAAAGGGAGTTTGCGGGGTTTTGAATGGACACCGAGATGCCAAGGCGAATTAGCTCTAGTGCCATCCTGGCCATACTATCATAAGCATCATTGGCTATCTTGACTCGAAGCTGGTCCCTAGCGTCAAGGCCGTCCAATCTGTCCGGCTTCAGATCCGACCGCAACAGCTTGGGCGGGTTGTCAATGCCCTTGATTTTCTTTTCTCTGGCACGAGATGCAGTCCCACAACTCGGGGCAAAGTGAGCATGAACAATTCGAGAGCTTTCGTGGTCGACAAAACTCATCAGAGCAGCGTAATCTTCTGTCTTACCTAGGTCAAAAGTTGGCGCTTGCTCGGACCTCTTTGGGTCTTTGTCTACGGACAAGGCTTCCAAACCATGCTTACGGCAGGCCTGGCTAAGGCGACACGTCCCGGCAAAAATCTCTAAAACCATGCCAACACCCCCTCGGCGTTGGTCAACATGGCTGATGGCAAAATCGTCTGGAAAATTCGGAAGGGCCTCTAATGCTCGAGGGCCTTCCTCTGTGAATTCACAAGCAGTGGATGTTGCAGCTGGCTCAACCTCACGGATTTGACCAACTGGCTGGCCTTTCGCAACAATGGCTTTGGCTAGTCATTCGCTCTTACATGTCGATGCGCCGTGTCCCGACCTTTGGCATTTCATACACCTTTGCATCCCGAATCTGCATCGACCCTGGCGAGTCACATTTTGGCATCCTTTGCTGAGGTTATAGTGCCAGCACAACGGCTTATCAGCACTGGTTCGGGTCCTAAGGCCTTTCAGTTCCTCCCGCCTGCGGTGGTGGTTTCACTGCATGACTCTGCCTGGATCTCTTCAAAGGCGGTGATGATCCATTTGGGGGCTTATCGTTTAATCTCTTTGCTGGTGTTGAATTGCCACTGCTGGACTGCTTGGGCATCGAAATGAGATGCACGTTGATACGTGGATCATGCATCAAACGCTTAAACACTTCGTCCAAAGGTGGCGCTCCCCCGCCCCGGCTGCGGCTTTGAGGCTCCCTTGATGCTCAGACGCTAGCAGGGTGAATATCTCTCGATCAGCCTTGAGGATTTGTGTTGCTGAAAAGAATGGAACCCAGCTGGCGTGTCAGCTACCAAGCATGTCATCAACTTGTTGAGCCACAATTGACAAACATCCCAGGACAAAAATTGCAACAATTCAAAGGCAAGATTTCGTCTCAAAAGAGCAAAGTACACCTTGAGCTCGGTGCCCGTGTCCAGGTCACTCAACAAATGCGAAGCTGTTGATTTCAAGGCCCCTTGCTCAAGCGTCAAAAATGTTTTGGATCTTGCTTTGCTCTCTGCTTGAATCTCTTGCTCTCTTGAGTGGCACCTGCTTGGATGAATGTAGAGTATTGCTCCCGTCTCCATCACGGTGAACACCATGTCAATCAAGCTATGCGCTGGTTCATGTTCTGGGGTGTGAAGCAAACCGTTGATCCTTTTCTTCTGAGCCTCCAGCCGACTCTGCTTCTCGATGAATGGTAGTTTGCGCGCTGGTTCCGATGCATCCACACACTCTGTCTGGAGTTTCATGTCGGCAATCAACAACGTGCATGCCTCAAAATGCAACCTACGGAGCAGGGCGGTATCACCTAAGGCACCTTTCTTTTGGAAAACGATCTCTGCAAAGGAACTCAGCTCGGATTCGACCACCGGATTCTGGGGCGACCCAATCGAGAAGGCGAGAATCGAAAAGGCGGTAATGCCCTGAGCCTTCAACTTTTCCGCCAACTCCCCATTGAGCTCATCACAGCGCTTCTTGAATGCATGCTCAGAGTCAATCAAAGCCATGAGTACGCGTATCGATCTAAAACGGAAAACTATTGCCAAAGAAGTTCAAGAATCACTGATTTTTTTTGGCTACATGTCATGCAAAGTATTCGTCACGATGTGCACTCTACATGAAAACTTTACGTTTGAAGAAGAGGAAAATGAATTCATATTCCCTTCCCCACCCTGAGCCAAGAAAAGAGGATGGCCAAAGGAAACTGTCTCACATCAACATGGACTTTAAGAAGCAAAAATATTTCGGCTCAAATTGCCAAGTCCGTGAGAACATGCTCCTAACCGAACGAGTCAGGCTGAAAATTGCCATTGAAAATTCCCATTTGATTCATTTGGCAAAAGCCACACCAACAAACAAAGTTAACTTGAGCTACTTGGTTTGTCCAGCAACAGGATCGGACACAACCGTCCTTTTACAGGAGGGCTCAGGTTACTTTATACGTGGCCCCACCTCAGCATTTGCACTTCGCCAACATCTGATGCAACAGGCCGTGTCCCAGCGAACCTTCAACGGCGGTTCATATGCTGAGGAGCGAGTTCGACCACACATCAGAGCGACTCGGTAGCCTTGCTTAAGTAGGTGAAGCATTTTGGATTTGCTATGTTGGACTAAGACTGTTCCTTCAGGCGCTGTCGGAACAGTAACCAATCGAGCGGCATGCGACTTCTCAGCTCCACCCTCATCTGAGCTGGACGAAGTCACTTCCCATTCTGTGTCGCTTTCACACATGGCTGTCTCTGCAGAAACTTCGCAATCTCCAAGCACATGTCGATTTGGGTCAAGATCGCCACGTGAGCATTCCTGCTTGTCAGCCGGCGTGGAAACTGGTAGGGTCGTCTCGTCTTCAATCTCGATCTTGACCTTTTTCACAAAACGCCCTGATCTAAGCTCATCAGGCTTGAAGGTGCCACATCTGATTGCCAAGGGCACTGAGCCCAATGATCGAAGTGGTCCAGCCAGGGAGTCTCGACTGTAAGTCAGGACAGATTTCAATCTCCCAACATGACCTCCAAGAATTTCCCTTGTCTGCAAGTCGATGTTGAACTTTGCAAGGAAGGACAGCAACGTACTCTTGCAAGAGTGGCTCGTGATTCTATGTTCTTGGTCAAGAAGATCTTCCCTTCCGAGGATCATCCTCACCCATGCTCCAACCTCGCTTGTACTCAATGGTCTGCGAGTCGCCAAACCATCCTCACCTGGAGACGGCATGACCGGAAAACCATCAGATAGAGGCGCATGTATTCGATTCCTGACCTTCCACCAAATCGGAATCGAATTGTTCGACGCAACTCCCAGTCCAGGAGCCACAGCAACTTGGACGCCGCCAACCCAAAGATTTGCCTTCTTCGTTTTATACTCACGCGTTTTGAACTCGACATAGACGGGTAATTCTGGGTCAGGATCAAACTCGACTGCGTGAGAGTGTTGCCAGTCAGACCATCTTGATCTGGTGTAAGTCGCTGCCAGCACCGAGCCACACACTAACCTGTCCCATAGGTCCTGCGACTCATCCTAAAGTGTCTATGCAATTGGAGGAGTTGTCCACCGTAAGAGGCGATGCTTGTCTCTTCTCTCCGCTTTGCACCAACCGAGCCGCACCCAAGCAACGTTTCGACAGTAAATTGTCACAAAGCGAAGCAATGCCAAACGTGTGCTCTGTAAATCGGATGCTCTCAATTGTGGACTGCAACCTGCTCGCTGGCGCTCCATCTGCCCGTTGATCGCAAATAAATTTGTAAAACCAAGGCTCAGAACCCGGCACCTTGACTCCATTTTCACGGAGAAACTCCACGTACCGCAGCAGTGAGTTGGCTCGTTTGATCAGAGTCAGAGGAGATTTGCCTGCCATGACATCTCTCAGCATCTTCAACTGTTCCGCCAAGTTGTCAATGAGCCCAAGTTGTCTGACTGTGTCTGACACCGCTGGAAATTGCACAACGATGTCATACCACCTTTTCAGCGCAGTGTCAGTCTTTGCATCAACATCTTCTTGCCATGAAAGGACATCCGTGCATGAAACCACTTGCATCCAATGACTTGCACTCGGACTCGTTTTACGTTTTTTTCAACCCGTTTCATCCGTAGTTGGCAGCACTGGCATAGGTACAAAGTGAGGCCGGAGGAAAAACTCTTTGCGATACATGTCCAGTGGTTTGTTGATGAGGATTTGGCCCCAAATGCCATCCTCCCAAACATGCTTCAGGGGCTTCGATCGCAAGAACTTCTCCAATGACCTTTCAAGCACTTCAGATGTCAAAAATTCACTGATATCATGCTCAAACGTGATCATTTCATGTTGTGATACCGATACCTCCCCCAATGTAGAATGCGAATCACCCATGATCAAGCTGCGAAGGTTGACGACGAGGATCCTTTGAAAGTGGGTAAGAGGTTAATAACACACAGCGCAAAGAAAATGCAAATGAGAATCCAGGAATTTAAGTCTGTCGAGCGCACTGCCACGCCAACAGGATGATCACGGCCACAGATAGCACAATCAGCAGAATGAGAATCCACGACAACAACCGATGGATGCGGTGCAAGTGGGCAACCACTTGCTGATGGTGATTGTGGGCAATAAGCTCCAAAGTAGCTGTAGACGCCGGTGATTCCATCAACAAAAAACCCTTTCAAAATTGTAAGGAGGCCCACCTTCCCACTTGAAAAGGAAGGTACGGTTGGGACACAGGGAAATTAAACAGTTATGACAAGTGATATGCTAAATAAATGGCATGCAATCAAATGAAAGGATTGCAAATGCAAAAGGCCAAAACATTCAACGCAAATGTCACAGGAGTTACATTGAAGACATGAAAAGGAAAATATCCAATAGTTTTCCTTTTTTTTGAAACTATTCTGTGTGCCACAGAATTTTTGTGAAACGAAAATAAGGATTCCATCTTTGCTTCAAAAGAGTAGCATCATCATCCACATGAAGTAATACACCATCCATTCCTATCTTCAAGATGCATGATTGCTCTGGACATATGGCTTACCACAACTTCGAAGCATCTCTCTGTCCAGGCAAACACTTCAACATAACAAACGCTACGTCTCCAAACCTGACTTCCCTGGGCTGCGGCTGAGGCACCTGAAGAAATGCATCCTGGATGTCCAGGCTCCCAATCACACATTCTGGGCCAAAACCATCACTCATGGCCAAAAGCTGGGATCAACTTTGTGATCGCAGTGAGATGTCGTCCCGTTGTTGCAACCAACTGAACTCTCTTCCAACCAGTCTGCTACGTCTGTACCACGCGGTTCGCTGATGATATCTTCACCAGATTCGCCCTTTGTTTGTCTAATTTTCTTCAGCTTCGAACCATCTTCGCAGAGAGAGGCTTACCGAGGGCGCCATTGTAAGCACTCTTGTCACACAACACTTCCATAGATCTGAGCCTGCTCACTTTCCAGGGTTGGCTCCAGCTCTGATGCGCTGCCAATCTCCTTCTACCTCTGCATCGCAATCCCTTTGGTCATCTTCAACCGCTGGGAAATCCCAACATTCACCTTCCCAATGTTCATGATCCTCCATGTCCACATGCTCATATACATCGCCTCCAAGGCGCCGAACAGATGTTTTCTGCCTCTTTGTCGAAGGTTCTTTCAGCGGTAGATCATGGATTGGAGTTGAACTTGCTATGTCCACAGGGATCCCCAAAGCAGGGTTCGGACCTGACTCAAACGCTGGAGTTGAGGGATTCGGCACCATGGGCTCGATGGAACTTTTGTCCACTCGCTCTGAAGTCGGCCCCGCCTGCTCGCCATCCAATGGTGTCACAGTAGCTTCTACATGAACAACTGCAGGTGTTGCTGGTGCACTAACAGCTGCAGTTGGAGGCGGTGGTCGCCTTATAGCTTTTCTCTCCAGCTCACGGTCATCCTGAGCATTTCCACCATCAACTTCAAAAATCGTCATCGCCTGCTTCGTCATCCAGGGCAACTGCTACTGCTTGTCCAAGATACCCTTTTGCAACTGGCTCCGTTCTGTTGCCCAGGATTCCTTCGATATGCCATGGTTGAGAAACAAGTGTCCTATACAGCCCAACATGCTCCTTCCAATTCGTGAAAGTAGACTTGACAGAACGGGTCAGGCGCAAACTTCCATCACTGTGCACAAGAAACATGTCGTTGCTAGCAGTCTTTGTCAAGAAGATGCAGGGTTCCGCTTCACCGAGTCACCAACGTAAGCCATGATTGGCTCTGCAAATTGACACAATCGTCCACGATAAGCATGCCCAGATATAAGCTCGAAAGGTGTTGATCCGGGAGTTGCAATGAATCTATTCAATATCCAGCTTGCGTGAACGAATGCCCATGAAAACAACGCATGCTTCACTGGTATGTCAAACTCCATGTTAAGACTCACCTGATGCAGTAGAACATTTGCCATAGTCCTAACTCTGTCAACCGACTTCTCTGCCCATGAGTTGCTTGCATGATCCAACAGTTTACTATTTTCGATTGTAACCTTGAACCCCATGTGCTGAATTGTACGTTGCAACGCTGACTGCACAACTAGCAAAGCTGGTTCCTGGTCTGCACGAAGGCAAATAATCGTTGTGCCCAAGAAATCGATGAAAATTCACTGCTTCTCGCACCATATGCTGCACATCGTCTTTTCGTCGGACCGGTACACAATGAACAGCACCGGTGTGACTGTCATGAAGAATCAATGCTGTCAGTTTTGTCTCTTCAGTCTGCTCTGAAATTTCAGTGCCAGTTTTCCCAGTATAAAAGAAGTCCATCGAAACAAGAGGGATCTCATGTTCTTGAATTCGATTGGGATTTTGACTGTGTCGATCAGGTTTACCTTTGCTGGCAATGCACGCCTCATACCACGCTGCATAGGGCGAGTGCGTGAGCATATGCTGCCTCACCTGTTCAGGATGTTGGACGCTCTGCAACTCGAACAGACTTTGCATCACGCTCTGAAAATTTCAAGGCTTCTGTCGCAATCTGTGTCTCTGCCAAAATTCGTTGCTTGTCAAGTTGACCAAGGATTCTTGTCCAAAGTTTTGACTTAGACCCTGATTGTGATATACCCAAATACTGGCATGCTGCACGAAGAACCTTAATCTCTGACGTGGCCATGACTCGAACAGCAGCAATAATAACTCCACTCAAAGGATCATCTGACTGAACACTGACAGATTGTGGGATGACACTTGGTTGGGCTTCCAGAGTGACAGTCATAGGTTGTGGAACTGCCCCGCCTGATGGTGTGCTCGACACCTGAACGTCTGGGGGACTGTCATGCGATCCTGAAGACTCAGCATGCTGGACTACACTCTCATTCAAAACCATGCCAAAGTCTGTTTTACTCAGCAAGGTCACAAGCTTCGAATACTTATCCCTGATAGGAGCTGCACGATCCTCCATAGTGAACATTTTCTGGCACAATTCAATGACCTGCTATTTCACGGAAACTGTATCCCTGAAGTGCCACATCGTCATAGACATGTAATAAAGACAATGTGAACTGTTCCAAGTCACAGATCTTTGCACGTTGAAAGCACTCTTGACCACCAGCATCACATCCACGACTGAAACTGTGCACCATCCGAACAGAAGAATATGGTGTGTCAAGCTCGGTGACATCAAAAACAACACCATCAAAACTCGAAGACGATGAAACCTCAGAAGCAAATCTAACCCTGTTGACTTGTTTGACCTGAGGCTGTTGAACATACTGCGTGGAAGAGTCTGGTTTCTGCTGTTGCTGAGGAGTCTGCTGTGGTTGTGCATCTTGCTCCGACACTGCTCGGACTTTTCCATCAGACTTGAGCTTTCCTTTGGTCTTCCCTTTTCCTTTGGAATCTCGCTGATGCCATTGAGACCCATTCCAGTCCTTCGAGTAACCATACTGGTTCCATTGACTTTGTTCTTGCCACCTTTGACGTCACACATGCCTTTTCCTTTGTTTTGATCCTTACCATCGTGCTTACCCTTGGGTTTTCCTTTCCTTCCTTTTGTGATCATATCAACTTCCAGGCCCGCCTGTGTCTGCCGATGCCATACTTGACCCTAGGACCATAGTCTCATTCCACTTTGTGGTACTACGTTCGTAACCCAGGACACTTTCACGAATTTCATTGTATGTGGTTGTGTCGTCAATTTGCAACTGAATCCATGTCTTGATCTGTCCAGTCAAACTCCTAAGAAGCACAGCTGAACGAATCTCCTCCGGCAAAGTCGAGCCAGCACGTTCGTACTCATCGAACGCAGTTTCAAGCTTCATTACCTGTGACAAATAAGACATCTTCGTTGAAAACGCGGGCCAGTTCATGATAATGCTGAGCAAACTCATGGTCCTGTTCTTGTTCAAAGGTTCGTTGCTTGAAATCAATTCACGGAAACACTCGTACCCATTGAACTCCTTGGTGGCTTTGAGGACCAAAAGCGGTCTGTTTTTCAAAACGGTCGCCAGCAAATTGTAAATAAAAATGCTCCTACGCTGTTCATCAGCCACCATGTTGCTCATCAGAACTGGACGGCTAGGATTTCTCAGTGACAAACTTGGGGTCTAGCGTCCCTAAATACTGTTCAAGCTCCAACTCCAATCACGCCACTTTCCCTAGTAGAGGGATCAAAAGAGCCTGGTCTTGGCAGTAGTTTGTACCATGATTTCTCATCAGTATCCTGTGTCGCGGACTGAGCTTGGATCCTGCGCAAAGTATGTGCTGCAGCTTGAGCTGCACTTGCTGCTGCCGTTGTCGCCTGTATCATTTGAAGTGCCACTTGTGCACCATCTAGCCCGACAGCTGATGTCGGGGAGCCAATCTCTGGACCACCATTGGCGCTCATGAGATCTTGCAGATACAACGGCTCTGCTCCCTAAGCACCAAATCCAGTGAATGTCGAATTGAAAAGGCTCCGCCCGACAAGATATGTAGTCTAGGCTGCTGGGATCGGGTCCTGTCCCTGAGCCCTGCCCAAAGACACAAAGTGAATTTGGACTGCTGGGCTCCGCTACCCAAAGTGGGAACAAGAACCCGAAAGTGGAAACAAAGTTGAAATCTTTTCTCAGAACCAAAAGGCCTCGGAGAGGTGTCTTTGACCATATGTCTCAACATGCGTTTTGCATGAAGTTCTGTAGT
>Ga0126342_10019062_pt1:5000-11705 | contig 11705 bp, 9 predicted proteins | sample Cyp1metagenome_FD_92528 | JGI IMG/M metagenome (GOLD analysis project Ga0126342, IMG submission 92528) | Coral microbial communities from Lord Howe Island, Old Settlement Bay, Australia - Cyphastrea 1 metagenome | ecosystem: Host-associated > Invertebrates > Cnidaria > Coral ... | reverse complement strand
TTCCATATGAACTCATGAGTTCTTAGAATAATTTATTTTTTTGAACTCAACGGGTGCCGGAATAATATTATAATTATTCTGAGGTATGTTGACGGGGGTATCCCCTTAAGGCATCCCTCATAGTAAAACTATATTTTCAAGTCCAAGAGGATTCGCAAGAGCTGTGTCGGCTGGGGAACTAACTCGCATGGCAGGCTGAATTGGTCATGGGAAGATGTATTCCTCCCGCCCCATCTGTTGAATAATGCTCAACTTTGGAGATCGTGGAACATTGGCATGTCAGTTCCGTCAATGTGTAATCCAGGAAATTGATCAGTCTTAAGTCTTAAGCCATCGAAGGTATTATGTAATTATGGTATGTAAACACAATACGATAGCATGAATCGTTTTGTGTTTTCTCAGTATTTACGGGTATTTTGTTTGTTTAAAATTATACTTGTTAGTACCAAAACTGGTAATCAAAGATGGCAATCCAACATCCTCGAAGTGGCGAGTTTGATGACGATTTTGCCACCTGATCCTCCATAACATGTTCGTGGACTTCCAAGCAACGTTTGCCCGCAATTCCTGGGGAAAATGGCCATGTGGTAATGGGAAAATGGCCAGCGAATCCTGCTGCGTGAAAGCCGCAGCTTTAGCCGACACACCCAGGGTGAATGGCTTGTCCTGGCAGTGGATAAGCTGTACATCAATAGATAGATAGCTGGGGAACACGGAAGTTTTAGCGCAACCAATTCGACGCAACAATGATGGAAGTTTCAAGAGTTCACCAAGTGGGTTACTGTACATCCTTGCTATGTGACAAATAACCAATAAACATCAATAAACCTCTGGTAAACAAACAGTTTGCTATTGAACACTACCATAGAAATAGTGGATGTTTCCCATTGAACATGGTGATGTTCCAGTTCGTTATGTTAGCCCGTTTACCAGGCCGGGTAAACCTCAATTCTCAACCACTCTTTCTATAAGAAATTCAACCATACCATATCACCATTAAACCCCCATGAAATCATCATGTTTCCCATTAAATCCACATTAAATCCCCATTAAATATATTAAATCACCATTAAATCACCATTTTCCCCAAGCTAATGGAAATTCACCATATATTCACCCAACGTCTCTTTTCTGATTGGCCCCTGATGATTTAGTGCAGTTGATTTCCTGGTTTTCACGGGTGCTATCCACTGGTTAGGAGGGAGCGATTTGGAGCTATGGGTATATTCATATTCCCTATTAAATAGGGAGCGATTTGGAGCTACCAAGAGTTTCCTAACCACATACTAGTTGGTCAACTTACATGTTGCTTGAATCCCATATATCGTTGCTTCAAAAGAAAAGGAGTATAAACTTCAACAACTTATAAGATTCCTATAGATTCATTATAAACATGTATAAACCAACGATATCCATCACCATTTCTTCAACTTACCATGGCACACGCCATGGCGCCGCGACATGCGCCGCTTCTGTCGCCGTGGAGTGGCCTTTGTGGCGTTGCTGCTGGTGGCAGTTCTGGTGCGGAGAACCCGGGCGAACGCTTTTGGGGCGAGGGAAGGCCTACGTTTGGTGAGGCCCCCTCAATCACTATTGTTACCTAACCTTATTGTAACATTGTATGTAACCTTATGAACAACCATTAATCATCTAACATATATATAACATCATATAACCATTGTAATTATAATATATGTTAATCATATTATATTCATATTAATCATATATTCATCATACAATAACATGAAAAAATATCAATGTAACCATTAACCATCATGAAGCCAATAATTTATCCACCACGGCTGCGCTGCTAATATTTGCTAAGATCCAACTAGTTGGATGAGGTGAAAAAAACCAACAGCCACATACAAAAGGCCTGGTAAACCTACAAAAAAACAATGGAATAGCATGGGATTTTTAATGATTTAATGGAAAAATATAGTGATTCAATGGGATATTAATGGGATATTAATGGGATATACCCTCTGGTAAGCTACAAAAAACGATGGATAATCACCATGTTTAAATATTTTTAATTGGTAAATCAACTATTTCGACTGGGCCATGTTCTATGTCGCAAACTGTTTGTTTACCAGAGGGTAACCAGTGGGCCCCACTTTTGGTGTAGATAGCTAAGTTGACGCACATCTTGTGCTTCAAAAGGGCGATATAACGATTAATATAGTTAATGGGGTTGAAAAAAACAAGAAACATCACTGGTGGGCATCACTTAATCTAAGTGGCTTAGTCCAAAAATCTCCGCAGACTGGGCACTGGTCGTGTTTTCTGCGATGTTTTCCCTTGGTCTCTTGGTCGGCGCTCTAAGCTTTGGAACATGAGATGGAGATACACCGAAGACGCTGACTTTCAGAGTAAATTACTGGTTGGTGGTTTGGAAAATTTAGTATGGGGTAATGATGCTTAATAATGGTTAATGATGGTTAATAATCACTGGTTGGTGGTTCGGAACCATGGAATTTTACGACTTTCCATCATATTGGGAATGTCATCATCCCAACTGACGAACTCATATTTTTCAGAGGGGTAGGTATACCACCAACAAGAATATGATGACAGAATATACTATCATGGTTGCCGACTAGCTATGGGGGGTGTAATTCCGATGAAGATTTTCCGGCTTCTGGCACTACTCAAGTGGGCTTTGACTACCGGTCATCAGTTTTAGGGGTTGATTCATTCCCCGGTATCCTGACCACCCAAAAAATCCCAAATGATATTTCGCATTCGCTGAGGTCAGGTCGCAGTGGAAAAGTCCAGATTTTCTCCCACAAAAACAGCTCATTTTGCTTGGGAAAACTGAGTCCCTGGGTCTCAAAAATGCTGATCCATATGGTATATGAACAGCATGAAACAGCATGAAACAGCATGAAACAGCATGAAACAGCATGAAACAGCATGACAATGACCCTAGGACCCTAGGACAGGCCACGGAACATAGCAGCCATTCCATGCAGAAGTTGTTGAAGCTTGCTGGTTTTTCGAGCTGGTTCTGCTGCATTAGTGTGCGTATGGCGCACCAACTCAGAAAGCTACGGGCATACTGACCAATGCTGAATGGATGAAGGTAGTGAATTTGCAGTGTCACAACGTGAGATGGCATCATCACTTGACTGGTGGCTTGTGTGGGAAGGTACCGTATGGTCATGTGCAGATGAACGCATGGTGTGTCGTACGAGCTTGGCAGCAGAATACCCGTGTGGGCTAACAGTGGCTGCGGAAAATGGCCAGCAGTGGCTTATGCAACGAACTATGGTCCCACAATGCCCAAACATTGAACACATTGAACATGGAACGAACATGGCACCCATAATGCCATAGTTTATCATCATTTTTCCCAAGCTCGACCCACAACCATTCAACATGCGGAACAATTGGAAATGAAGATGGGCAGACTGGGCCAGTCCACCAGTTCTAAGGTTCTAAGTTAGTTTACATCTTTACCCCATTCTACCATTCCCGCGTTCATATTGTACTATTATACGGTACACCCACAAAACCTACGTTCGGTGGTGCCCCCCAAACGTGAAATGTTTGTTGGTTGATAAAGCCCATGAACTAGTTCGATATATCGCCCACAAAAACCATCGTGCGTTATATAAATTGGTTTGTTAAACCCCATGAATACTAGTTCGATATATCATGATATATCATCAACAAAACCATATAGTGAAATTGGAGTTATTATGTTGACCAACTGAGCTATCGATTCCGACCCCGGGGGCGCCACCAATCATAGGTCGATCCCAGTGGTCCCGTTGTGGTTTTTTACGGTTTCAGCCGCCGAGATTGGACTCACCTGGGAATCCGACTATTTCCAACGTCCTGACCTCTTTGGCGCCAGCTCAGCCAGCTCACAGGTGGGGTCATCCGTGCCCCCTGAGGTTTCACAGGTGGTTTTTTCGAAGGATGTGGATATAGTATGATATATAGTGATATAGCAAATTTATTGGAGATAAACATGGAATTTTTGGGGATATACTGATATACTTGTACCACAGACCCTTTTGAAAAAAAGATACAATAGTGTGTTTATCCCATTTGTTTAGTGTCACGTTGACCATGCTTTACCAATGTTCAGACGTTTGTTGGAGGTACTTTGAGGTCTAAATTAGAGTCTAAATATGGTTGTGTGGCCCTATTTTCAGTTTTGCAAACGTCCATGGTTCAGATTTCAATTGATATAGGATTATGTGGTTGCCAAATGGAATTCTAGGATTCAATCAAATTAGTTTGCTTGAAATTGCAGTTGTCTTTGTCAGATCCTGAGATCCTAACAACGCATTAAAAGACTCTGATTACTTTTACTTCCTCATGGGTTTCACAAGAACACGTGGATTGGATGGATGATTTAGGGATCCACTTGCACACTATTTGCAGAAAAAAAACAATGGATTCTTGTGAAGTTTAAACTTACCCTCTGGCAATGAAACATGGCTTGCTGGAGAAGTCATATTGTAGATGATGTGTTCCATTGGAAACCTCCATTTAGTCGGGGATTTCCCAGCTAGAATCATGTTTGATTACCGAACAGTGACTTAACCAATATTTTATTCATATCCCATTCAGATCACATTTCCACACATTTCCATACATTTCCATACATTTCCATACATTTCCATACATTTCCATACATTTCCATGCATTTCCATACATTTCCATACATTTCCATGAAAACACCACTAAAGTCCATTAGATCACCATAGAATCCTGTTAAATCACCACCCCTTAAATCACTGTATTTTCAATGGTGCCAGGTGCTGGTGGCGAGTACAGAGCTAACAGCAGGCAGGTGTAGGGAGAGAATGGCTTTCCGTTGGAAAAGAATGGTTTTCTATCTATCTATCTATCTATCTATCAAACTAACTATCTATCTGATTATCTGTTTGTATGTCTATCAGTCTATCTATCTAACTATCTATCTGATTATCTGTCTGTATATATATCAATCTATCAATCTATCAATCTATCAATCTATCAATCTATCTATCTATCTATCTATCTATATATATAGAACATATATAGATTATAACACCATTAGTGATATGATCAATTATATTAGTGATATTTGGGTAATGATATTTGTAATGATATTACTAATATTATATTAGTGGGATTACCTCAAAATTGGGGTTATATATATATGCACGTTATATATTAAGCTATATGATTCTCTATATGATTCCATATGGGGGCTTCCTGAAATGGGGATACCACAGTAGCTGGATGGTTTATAATGGACAATCCAACAAAAATTGATTATAACTGGGGGTGCCCCCATTTCAGGAAAACTCCATATCTATATTTATATATATTAATATTATCTAAACTACATGATTCTATATGCAAGTTTGCTTGTTTTGTTTTTTAATGATGTGTCTCTCAAATGGATGAACTGAGGGTCTAGGAAGCCCTGTTTAAAAAGAAAAAAATCACGCATCTGTACGAATCTCGGATTATGAATTCATTAAGAATATGTGGGTTACCATTCCCCCAATGGAACATAGACATGACAAATACATATTGAATCTACCATTCCCTGGCCAAAATCAAGACTGCTTGAGATACTGAAGAAAGGTTCTCAGTATCTGTGGTCCACAAAAAAGACTTTACCTGAAAACCTGCCTTTTTTTTGGTCTTTTGAACCATAAGTAGGGTAGTTCATCTCTAGATCTTCCATCAACGATGATTTCCCCCCACTAAACCATTGCCAGCGGGGGTTTGGATTGCCATCACCGACAGACCCATAGACTCCGTAGACCTGGGAATCGACCAGGGTATGGCAGGGTTTCAGGCAGGATTTCACCAATTTCACCATTGTGTTTGGGATAGAAATACAATAGAAATTGTGAGCCAAATTGTGAGCCATACTCATTTCGGTTGAACAGGTTTTACATGTTGTCTCTGAATTTGTTGATGCTAGTAGTTTTATCCGCAGTTAAATCCCCCATTGTGAGAATTTGCTTACACTACCTCTTGAATTCGCAGGATATATGTTATCATTTAACTATATTTAGTTCATTGGTTTTCTCATGTGGAATTCACTGATATTTACAGCCTTCTAATTGAACTATCTATAGAGACCACATTCATTTAATATGTACTCGTATAAACTATAAATTTAGATTCAATACCTTTATCATATTATATCACCATATATCACCTATATCATGTGAACCCTTGATGTTTGTTATATCAACTCTCTCATCAACTCTTTGATATATGGAGGTTTCCTTATTTTTGGGGGTATCCCCAGTTCTCATCCATTTGATTTTCGGATTTTCCATAAACCATCCCGTTTTTGGGGTACCCCCATGACTATGGAAACCTCTACACGGTTGATGTTTCATGGTGCCCCGTTCGAACCGGCGAAGTCACCGCCCAGACCTGGCGACGCTGGCGACGCCTCGGGCGGATCCAACCAATCCAACCACAGCACCGGTGACGCGGGGACCGGAGACGGTGCCTTGGATGAACTAGCTGGAGATGGTGAGTTAATGTCAACCCCGGATTCATAAACCATGGTGGTACTCCTCCAATAGTCATTATCTGATACTTATTATCTGATACCTAAATGGTACCCTCCCAATTAAAGAGGGGTTTATTCATCCAGGGTTGACATTAAAAGGTACCCATTGAATGGCAATATCAAGGTGGTGCCCGTTTTTCATGGTGATTTCATGGGAT
>Ga0126342_10019061_pt1 | contig 11705 bp, 8 predicted proteins | sample Cyp1metagenome_FD_92528 | JGI IMG/M metagenome (GOLD analysis project Ga0126342, IMG submission 92528) | Coral microbial communities from Lord Howe Island, Old Settlement Bay, Australia - Cyphastrea 1 metagenome | ecosystem: Host-associated > Invertebrates > Cnidaria > Coral ... | reverse complement strand
CTGGCCCTATTCAAAGGGATGCTATTCAGCTTTGCAAAGGTCAGAGGCAATTTGGCTACGAACAAGCAACAAAATGCATTGAGGTAGCCCAAAATGGAAAATATTGGTCATATTTTAATTTAATTTTTTTAAAAAAAAAATAATAATAATAAATATAAAAAAAATATAAAAAAATAGAAAAAAATAAAAAAAATAATAAAAAATATTTTTTCATATTTTTTTTTTGGCCGATTTTTTGCTTCCAATACTACTTTTAGAAGGGGGCAGGGCACCCTTCTGCGCAACGACCTTGTCCCACACCTCACAACGCAGAAAAAATATTTTTTCATAGATTTGTTTTTCATAGGAAAAAAATGTTTTTCATAGGAAAAAATATGTTTTCATAGAAAACATTGGGCCCAATTCCATCGATTTTAAAATATCATAAAACAAGATAAATTAAGATAATTTAGCAAAAAGACTCTGATTAGCACCCCTTTGAATAGAGCCCCAGAGATGGAGAAAGAATATTATATATATATGTATATTATAATATCATAATATATCATATATATATATATTATAGATAACATTATTACGCATATACTCTTGGTTTATTCACCCGTTACGATATTGGTCGGTCTCCAACGATTTTTCATCCCCATGTTCTACTGCCCTAACACCAAAACGCGCACCTCGCAAAGTCACCTCGCCAGTGACCGCAGTGTCGCTTCGAACTGGCCTGAGGGCGACGGTGTTTTTCACTGGGTATGTATATATACACATGAAAGTATTGCATATTGATATATATATATATATATATATACAGTATATTGTATTGATATATATATATATAATGTATATATTGTATATACATATAATATATATAATGTATATATTGTATATACATATTATATACATATGTATATATATATTGTATAGTTCAGATAAGTTAATATAGTCGTGACAATGATTTTTATTACTGTATGTGTTGTAATGCTCTGGAAGTGCAATACGGATGATTATGAATGTGTAATATCGTACGATGAGAGAGAGAGAGAGAGTGAGAGAGAGAGGCAGAGTTATCCAACAGAGCGCAAGATACTATGTAGCTCGAACCATACAGCCTCTGGCTTGGAGGTTGTGATCCATCCAAAATCATCAGGGTTCTGAAAGTACTTGCGAAACGATTGTGGACAACAATTGGTCGCATATTGACGAAAGTTAGACGCTGGAATTTGCACGCCACTGTAGTGGTGGATCGACAGAACCAATCTCATGACTTTGCGAGCACCTCTGACAATTATTCCAATTCAAGGATAACAGTTGAGCAGCCCTGACCCAAGAAGGTCTTGTTTGCCACATGTGGATCAATCATTCCCAACAAAAGTAAATGATCAAAACGGATGAATCTGGATGACACATGTGACACCACCCTGCACCTCGCACCTGTTTAGAATCAGTGAAGCAAGTGCCAGCAGCACGGCAACCCCTGCCGATGGTCCATCCTGGCACAACATCTCCCGGCACAGCTAGAAACCTCCATGGCTGTGATAAATTTTAGTTGCTCTCAGGGAATCCAACCTGGCAAACATGTTCCACTTGTTTTTGCATTTGTGCTCAATTGAACTTGGCAGTGGATTTTGCAGACCCATTCCGCCATGCTTCCCACGTCAGATTGGGATCTCTCCTGATTTCTGTAGGTCATCTCTTTCTCACTGAATTTGGTTGGACAAACCCAGATATCTAACTTGATTCGTCATGTGGATTATCCAAGTGTAGTCCTTAATCCCTTAAATCAAATCAAATCTTATTAATCCTCTTTACATTCCATAAAGTTATTTATATCCCTTTATATCCCTTTATATCCCTTTATATCCCTTTATATCCCTCTTTAGTAATGGAACTTATATCATCATATGGTGTTTCACATGTTGCACAAAAAACGCATTTCTGGACACAAACCATCCACAAAGACCCATAATTCCCATGATTGTTGGTGAAAACACCAGTAATGCTAACCAAAAAAAACATGACATGTGTTTTTCTCATACCCATTATATTCCCAGTATATCCTCATTTATGGTTTATCTATATATATATATATATATATATATATATGTATATATGTATACGCATATATATATACATATATACAGTATATACATATGATATACACAAAGGGCCCATATTTGGTGAATTATAAGAAACGTTCACTAACCTGAAATAAACTACTATTATCGTGGATTCTTCGTGGATTTCTGAACCGGCCTTTGGAATGCCACCCGCCGGGAAATGCACGTGGATGTCCTCGCCCTTAAAAGGATCCCTGCGAGGGCTAAGAACTGGGATTCAAATGGCGATTTCATGGTGATTCAATGGTGATTTAACAGTAATTTGACGGTGATTAATGGTGATTCAAATGGGATATAACATGATATAACAAGATAATGTTGATATATATATATATAATAATAATAAATAACAATAATAAAAATAATAATAATAATAAAAATAATAATAATAATAAATAATAATAATAATATATATATATATCATATGATGGGGTATGATGATGTATCATGGGGATGGAACATGTAACCGACCATTATGTTTACCCTCCCGGTGTCAGTCTTGTGGCTCGCTGGATGCCAGGGAACCGATGACACCGGAGGGTAGTCCAGGAAACACATGGCACAGTTGGTTGATTACCAAGAAGATTTGGCTATGAGTCATAACCCTGGTACCTAGTGAACCACAAAACAGCTGGTAAATGGATGTTCATCCCTCTAAAAATGATATTAATAGGTATTGATTCATACCAGAAGATTTGTGCCACCCATCTGAAAAATATGCGGAAGTCAATGGGGATCATCAGATCATCATCTCACTTGTTGGATGGAAAATCAAAGACATGAAAAATGCAGCAAAGATTGCTGCGGACCAACCAAAAAACTTCGGTGCGAGCCAACCAAAATGGTGGCCTTGCGATCACAATCAGAAATTCAATCCATGCTATGTTGACCGCAAAGAAATGAGAACTGAAGCCACTCAACTCACAACATAGATTTGAAGCCATCAAATTTGACAAGAAAACCCCATTGTGTTTCGCACATGCTGTGATTGTCTCAGGCTCTGATCTACTCCGGTCATATTTGTTCCACCCCCCAGAAACCATGGTAGATGTAGAGCATTAAATCACATGGGACCCTACAATGGGGTGTTTAATATGATCGGGGGACAATATTTGTCACTAGTTTGGGGCTATATCATCGGATGGGGCAAAGATGTGGTGCTTTTATGGACCCACAACAAACTGGTCACCTGGTCATTCTTAGCAGCATGTTTCTATCTTTTTGGTGAGTTTCACCCACATTCAGATGGTCCGTGACATGTACCGTGTCTATATATATATAATATATGTATAGTGTGCAAGTACATAACATAACTGTATATTATATCATTAGATTAGATATGATTAGATATGAACTGTGTATTATCTATGAATCTATGACAATCCCCATGTACAGCTCTACACCATTCAGCCTGATCCTGCTTTTGCAACGAAGGCGTTCCAAATGCCGCCGCTAGAAACGCCACCCTGCTTCGACATCTGGAATTCAACCCCCACATCTTCTGGGCAAATCGCAATGGGTCACCAACCTAAAATGTGCTGTTCTTCAGATAATTCCACCCTACCAAGATCTTCCAATCATCATTATACAGGGATGTCGGCCCCAAACCTACTGGTTGATTGAGGTCGGAGTTGACATACTCCAAAAATCGGTCTAGAATCATCCCCCTTAAACCAGTTGGGTAATATTTGGTTAATACAGCCTCACCACTACGGTACACCTTCATCTCTAGGCAATTTCTCATTGTTTTTCTTGGTTAAGATGTTAAATTATGCTGTAATCATTTGAGTGATGTGAACCCATCCATTGGCCCACCATTTCTGGATGGATCCCATTTAAAAAAATGCTGGGACAATCGTCGAAGCCGGAACCCACTAAAAAATACTTTCTTCGAGTGATCCTCACCCAGACACACTATTTTGACATAGTTTCTGACATACCATCTGGATATATATATATATATATTATGGCATATATATTCTGACATTCTATAATTTCTATATGACATTCTTTCTGGCATAAGCTCTGACATTTTTTGACATTCTATCTGGCATCTATTCTGACATTCTATCCAGCATCTTTTCAGCTATTCATTCTGGCATTTATTGTGTTCCCAGGCGCACTCCACAGCCTCCTGAGCTCACGATATGGCGGCCGGGTCCAGGGGTCCAGACCCACTCCACAGCATCCGGAGCTGGCGAAGAAGGAAGGACGAAAGGAGATGCACCATTGTTAAAATCTAGAGACCCTCACCTGGGAACAACTGTATTTTTGTCACCAAATCATTGATACTCCCTGATCTTGGGCTGAGTTTCGAAGCCTTGAACATCGCAGCGTGGGAGAGCCTCTGCTTCACAGAGCTCTCTCGAGGCAGCGGTTCCACATTAACGCCCGGACGCGTTTCGCGGCAAAGGGACGACTCGGCAGTGATGAAGTGTTGCCAATTGGCGACCCCGAAGAAATTTAAAATTTTACATAACGGACTTGAAACGTATTGATGTCAGACATTCAGTTTGTATCAAATATAATCGTATATATGGACTTCAAACAAGTCTGTGTAATCCAAACTTGGGGTTTAAATGGAATCAAAACGTCAACTCAATAATGTATGCTGGTTGGCCATATTTCCCCCAGACACTGCAAGTGTAGGGTCAGTCTGGTATTTCCACAGCCGCGTTGGGATTATAAGTTCAATCAATGTCCCGGCAAACTCTCATTGCAGCTCTGGGTACAATAGAATAGATAGTATATTGGGTTTTGCAAAAATGGGGCACCCCATGGCACTGTTGGTTTCCGATGGTTTCCCCATTCAAAATGACTAATTGATCAACTTTAGAGGACTTGAATGGGTACCCCATACATGACTTGAAACATCGGCATCACTGCCGGATGTATTGCTAGTGGTGCAACGCACCTGATTGCTATGCTACAGACCACGGTGCGGTCACGCAGCTGGGTGCAAGTTTGGCAAAACTCCATGTCCTGAAATTAGAGAGTGATATTTCATGGGATAAGCACACTTAATTGTCATTGTATTCCGATATGTCTTCTTTTCTAATCGCTGTACCGCAAAAAAGCGTTGGTTTACCCCGGTACACATTATTAAACATGACTAAATAAGGTGGGATGTGTTGTGTTTTACATATTTCATGTGGATGAATTTCGCTTACCATGTCCAAAGCCTTCAAGGCTTCAAGGCAAGTGGTGGTTTGGCACCGCCTGTAGAAGGATGCAACAAAAATCAGCACTGTAAGGGATCCCGTATATGCTAAACCACCAATGCAAACCACCAGGGAACATTGATTTATGTTGTTTTGAAGGTTATCCGGTCACCCAGGAACAGCGCAAAATATATATATATATGGCTTTTGAGGACCTCTAACAGCTGTATGACGAGGGGTAGGTCAAAATAAACAACCTTGGCCAGTGGCCGTCGAGAAGCTCATTCATACTTTGAGCTTGAACCTATTTACCAATGTATAGAAAAAATGAAGACTCACCGTGACTCACCAACATGTTTGGAGTGTTTGAGTGAGATACACATTTTGTTCAATGGATGGATTGAGGGCCTACCTAGTCACATGTGGTTGCATCCACCCGTGTGGCTGGCTAAGGGACCCTTTATTTTTTGCAGAAACCAGCAGCAAAATCCATCCCACCGACATACACCGACCCTAAAATTGGAGGCATGTAAAGACATGTAAAAAAATACAAGTAAAATAATTCAACCAGAATCTAGAACTATGCACCTCCGCGTGCCACATCGCTCACCTCTTTTCTACTCCAAAGCAGGGACCTCAAAACTCCAAGCAAGGGACTCATCGAAATCTTAGTACCACGTATATATATATAATTATATATATATATACTTAATTTTATGAATAATACATATATATATATATATACATACAAAATATGTATATGTATATTACTTATATCCCACTGGAACCCCCAACTGACCTTCATTTTTGCGTAGATCTCAACGGGGTGGGTGGTTGATCATCATCCAAGGTAGAATCGACCGAAGAAATGAGGGGATCGACTCCTCTATGAGTCGATCGTCAAGTGCGTTTTCGATCTTTTTTGGCCACAGAATGGGAATCTCACTGATTCTCATTCCGAAAAAACGTGAAAAAACGCTGTCTATTTTGAAACCGGCAACCAATGATTGGTTTTTGCCCTCCAGTAAACTGACCCTCCAAACTAACACTTCGACAGTTCGACCCTTAACATATTGAAAACAGATGAACATAGCTGAATTTTGATTGGAAACTTGTGGAAACCTCTTCACTACCTAAGTAGTGGAGCCCGTCCACAAATAATGATGAAGTCGAACTAATTACATAGGTATATCACCAACCAACCCATGGTAGCATGTAACTCTACGCAATAAAACTGAGAATGAAACAAACAACTGATTCAGGGAACACAGATGGTTGGCTACATAAAACCTCGGTGTATAGTGGCACATGTTGGTACGTACTGCAAAAAAATGATCCGCGCATCATTGGACGTGAACCAGTACCCCATGTTTCTAGTGACTATGTCAAGTGCAACTACACAACCACAACATCAAAATGGGTTGGTAAATCATAAATATGCTCACAGGCCACTACCCTCTAGTAAACCAATAGAGCTATGGAAGCTGGCACATTAAAATTGAATTATTTACTTATTCGATCACCATGGCTATGTCAAATTACCCGAGGGTTGTATGAATATTAATAGTTTGATATTTACACGTAAGTGATCACCAATCACATTGATCAATCACACGGGTCACTGCTCTGATGTTCGCGCAAAAAAACATCTGGCGACCGAGTCCAGCAAAGAACCTGGCGGGTTGGATCGATGGCTGTTTGGAAATGGCCCACAAATGTCTGCCATCTCTCAGTTAAAGGGAATAGAATCCAGTTTCTCAAGACCATTCAAGTACGTATATTCAAGTAAATATTGTTTTAATAAATATAATTAAACAAATCCTTTATACTCTAGGCTCAATGCAGGGGCCACCTTTGTATACGTGTTTTTTTGCTGTGAATCTGAAACGCTTCTCCCTCTGCGAAGCAGTGCTCAAATCGTTCAGATGTCAATCTGAATCCTGGGTTTGGAAAATTGTTCATTTATACTTGATTTGCCTACTCAAAGAAGAGGTTTTTGATAGCAAATCTGGCTTGCAATTCAATTTCCTGATTGTGACGTCCTGAGGAGTGGAACAGTGGCAACAGTGGTTCCATCACAATTGTTTGGGTGAGATCAAACATTCTGGATCGCAATAAAAAAAGGACAACACATCATCTAAAAAACCATGAAGCTTTGATGGTTCCCTCCCCAATCTCGTTGGGTTGAAATCTCGTTTATTGATTGTTGCCAGAAATGGGGAGAAACACATTTAAGCTGGCAATGGAAACTCACCCGTAGATCCTCTATTTTTCCCAGTTAAGGTTTGAATTTTTAGTTGCCATGCTATTGTAAATTGCCAGGAGGGTCCCCTAGTTGGCAAATGCACCAAATGACCAATTTGTGTCGGTCCTTTGATTGTGAATTCAGTGTGGCTCAAATTTGTGACCCCCATTTGTGATGCTGCAGTTGCAAAGGGACCACGTTTGTGGGTCTTCAAGTACCTCATGTGAGCCAGACCACATCGCTGTGTTACCCTATGAACAACATTTAATATCATTCAATTACCCATTGTTTCATACCCACATGGATGTCCTTCCCGCCTCACACCAGCCGCGGGCTTCGGAGCTTTAACACCGGCCCGGCACGACGAGGCCTCGATGTCGCCAACATCAACGTTAACATCAATGCCATCAATGCCATCAATGGCCATGGTTGGTACCAAAAAGATGAAATGTGAAAGTCAAGCCGGGCCATCATCCCATTTTGGTTTGTCTGAAACTTTAGGGGAACGCCCAACTGATTAATCATCATTATCATCCCTATCAAAATATGGCGATAACTGGAGGGCAGGGGCCCCATTTGAAGCTATACACAGCCATTTTCAATGATATATAAGCTGCGTAATTGATCATCAAATAGGGCTACTGCGCACCGCTTGGTTAGTACAGTGGCTACTCCGCACGCTTTTTTGGTTGTCAGCAGTGGAGTCGGTTCCAACTTTCGGGGGTTGAAAAAATGACAGACTCTCCAAGTGAATCTGGGACATGGTGTTGAAAGCTGCTTAGCCTCCTACCTCCGATTTCAGGATAGATCAAAAATGTCAATGTCAAATTATGTGTTTTCAGGCTATTGAGATTCGTCGAGTGTTGAGAATGACCTAACAACAACTTCACTCTTCAAGCTTTGCATAATTTCTGAGTGTTGAATGTTTAGTTGAAAATTAGCCACAATTCGACTACTGCGATAAATCCCATGATGAACCATCCCTGCTTACCCAATCTTGCTATTTGGGTCTTCAACACCATACTCCCAAGAAAGCAGGGAGTGATTCTGATGTTTACCACAAACAACTTTGTGAAAATCATCGATGGCCTTAAATCCAATTGATGGCTTCAATGGCTTCTGGACAAAACCATGTCCAAATGAAGGCAGTTGGCTGTCAGCCCCACTATGTTGCTAGTCTACTTTGATGTGCACCCTAGTTAGTGAGTGTTTTATTATCATCCATATGTCACCCAGGCACCCATCAACAAAAAACTGCTGTTGAATAGAGTTATGATACCACTGACGATACCTGGGAGTCACATCCAAGTAGAACATTGAAAGATAAGGATACCAATCATTTCATATATACAGTTATCAACCAATGATGCAAGGGGGTCAGCTAATTTGGTTGGACTTTTCCTGAACCCACAGAAGTATATATAATTCATGGCTCCATATTTCCATCTCATATATATATATATCATATATGTCCATTTATGTCCATACATTTCAATCACAAACCCTATAGAAAGCCATGATTTCCACCTGCAGGCTTCGCACAAGCGCCGCTACACCGAAATTGAGCTCCTCACTTGCCCTTGTAGGAGCCCAGCCCCGGCCCCAGCCTGGACATTTGATGGTTTTCTCCAAGAAATCGAATGTTCTATATACATGTGATATAGATATCTTATTTTGTCATATTGTATTTGTTACATAGATATATCTTATGGATATATGATATAGATATGTGCTATTGATATATCATATAGATAAATGATATATATATATATATATATATATCACATAGATATAAAATATGGATGTACTCTAGAATACATATGGCATATACGTGGTCAGACTACTCAAACACCATATAATTCCCACCCACGTCAAAAGGAAACAAGTACCCAGATACATCTACTGCTTGGTGGTTGACCTACCCCTCTGAAAAATATGAGTTCGTCAGTTGGGGTTACTAAGTACTATACTCAATATACCCTCTGGTAAATTAACATAGACCCTGGCAGATAGGGGTTGGAAGACTAGTTTCCATTAAAAATTTGCTATTTTCAGGGTCTATGTTTATTTACCAGAGGGTATGGGGAAAAAAAAAAACGTTCCAAACCACCAAGCAGTCTATATAGGAAGCAGTCAGTTGGGATGATGGTCCCGACTGGACCAAAAAACAAAACTGTTTTGGGTGAAACCACACCCAAAACGAGATGGCCACTTTCATGGGACACTCACAATCAGTTACTGTGTTTATTCTCTCTCCTTACCTTCTAAACAAACACAAATGTAACTGGGTATAACTGGGTACATTTGGTGTGTATATATATATGCAATCATTCACATATGTACATAAAAAATATCCGTATAAGTAGAATATATATATATATATGAATATCATATCATAGTGTACATATATCACTGGATAAACTATGTAGCTATGGTCATCAACTTAACCACTTATCCACTGGAATGTACATCCACAGACGTGTTTAGGCCTAAAACCATCGCTGATGGGTTGAGGGGCCAGTGATCATACAAAAGGATGATGTCTCATGGTAAAAATGGCGGTGATCATGGATCCATCATCATAAGTAGGCAAAAAAGCTGGGTGTTTCAGTGATTGGTGGGCAGGAACCACCCAAGGGCCGAAAAAAAAAAAACACACAGTCAATCTGGCATATCATCTGATTGCCAGATATTTTTACATGATTCGTATGGGTGTTGCTCAAACCTTGGGTAGCCATGGCTTGGATGATACCCCAAGGGCCCCTCATGACTTCGGAAGCCCCCCCCATTTGAATCTAAGAATGGCACCAACAAACTGCAGTACTCCCTACAATCATAAGATGTCGATTGAGGAGAGGGGATTATTTGCTCTTCATGTTGCAGTTGCTATCCTTACCCACATAGGTGAGCATTAAACTATAGGACGAAGACCCTGTAGAGTTTTTTCACAAAGCCGTCCTGGACTGCGATTGATCGAATATAGCAATTACATGTATTTTTTGCTGAAATCTGTGCCGACTTATGGCCAAGAAAATCCAAGAAATTCTATTCCATTAAAGCCTTCCTTTCAGCCTTTCAGCTGTCCTTGTACCAACGAAAAAAACAATGAACCCCACCTGGGAAGCTTTGGCACCTCTGGCCGTTGGAAGCCACCTGTGCCAAGATCTTCTCAGGGCTGGACCAAGGGCGTCCAAGGACTTTTGACCAATACCCAAGTGATGCAATGCTTCTTGCTGGTGAATGCTCGAATATGTTTCACTTCGCCAGTTTAGGGGTTGATCTATGATGATCTATGCCCCTCTTCCTCAATTCGACGATGTTTTTTGTTGAAGTCCCATGGTCCCATGCTCGACTCCGACCGCTGATTTCAACCGCCTACGAAGTCGCATTTCTCCTGTGTAAACCCATCTTTGCTGCTCAATTCCCATGGTCCCATGGTCCCATGCTCGACTCCGACCGCTGATTTCAACCGCCTACAGGTGGTGGATCATAGGCCGCCCGTTTGGCCGGGCCCATGACCAGTTCGGGCACAAAAAGATCCTGGTCCATGGAGTCCATGGAGTCCATGGGATGCAAATGGATGCAGCCAGGCATAGAAACCGCTTAAGAGAACAACTATAAGGTGGCGCCCCAGGTTGCAAAGTTGGTTTATAGCTAACATAATTAGGACTTATGGATTTTGATGGTCTATATTATGTATTTCGAACTAGTTCATGGGGTATATAGACCAAATTACACATTGGGGGCACCACTTTGTATACATTGGGGATGCAACCAATTAACATGGTGATCATGGTGGGAATGTTTATTGATTTGATGGGTTTGGGGGGAGATAACCAGCAAACATGGTGGATTTAATTCCAACCTATGGCCATGCATCAAGGGGAAAAATGGAAAACCTATTTACATTACTATATAAATGGGTGAATTCACGAACGGAAATAGAAGAGGTAACAACACATCAATAGTGAGGATACAATGGGATATAATGACCCCAATGGTTGTTGTTGTCGTTGTTGTCGTTGTTGTCGTTGTCGTTGTCGCTGTCGCTGTCGCTGTCGTTGTCGTTGCTGTTGTTGCTGTTGTTGCTGTTGTTGCTGTTGTTGCTGTTGTTGCTGTTGTTGCTGTTGTTGCTGTTGTTGCTGTTGTTGCTGTTGTTGCTGTTGTTGCTGTTGTTGCTGTTGT
>Ga0126342_10019060_pt1 | contig 11705 bp, 12 predicted proteins | sample Cyp1metagenome_FD_92528 | JGI IMG/M metagenome (GOLD analysis project Ga0126342, IMG submission 92528) | Coral microbial communities from Lord Howe Island, Old Settlement Bay, Australia - Cyphastrea 1 metagenome | ecosystem: Host-associated > Invertebrates > Cnidaria > Coral ... | reverse complement strand
GCTGGGCAAGGCGTCAACCGCCAGGCTCACAAATGGCTGCGATGTCTCCCCTATGGGGCCAAGAACCACTTGGACTGCATAGCAGGATGCAACCTTGTGCGAGTCGTCATGCAGCTATTAAAAGACGGACCGTTGCGTTGGCACAAAGATGCTGGCGCTCCTGTTGCCACTCTGAGAAAATTGATGTCCGATCACCATTGGACAGAAACTGCACATTGGACTTGGAAACATGAAAGTCTTGTTGTCAATTTGAATGACCCTAATGGAGATGTCAACGAAGTTTTGCACACTGTTAGGTCTGGTTGGCGGCTGTCATGTTTTGACAAATTTCTTCATAGTAAGAGACACGAAGTTGCTGTGGTCCAACATGTGACTTCAGCCCAACTCCTGAATGTTGATTGGGAAGGACTTAGAGCTCTTGCCGACAACACCCCAGCTATTAGAACTGTTCTTACAGGTGCCACTGTTTCTCCAGCTTGGATGGGATTGCCTTGCCCCTTTTGTGGGGGGCCAGGCCATTGGGAACACTTTGCTTGGGAATGCCAAAATTCTCCTTTGACTGAGGAAAGACCAACTTATGACACCACGCCAATCGAACGCAGGTTTGGTTGGGCACCTACACCAAGTACAATCATTTACTTAGGAAAGGTCCAGCAGCTGATTTGGCGTCAGCGAGGATTGCGCTGTGGCAGCAGCGGCGGCTACGGCGGACGCGGCAGCTAGCGCTGCCCACTTTGCTGCGGCGTCGATTTGGCGGCGGATGCAGCGGCAAATTCTACTACTCCCAATGGCATCACGGGCAGTGGCACTGGGTAACACCTCGAGACCAGCTTGCTGCAGTCGCTGGCACAGGATTTCAGACAGGGAATTGAACTGCGGTTCTTCTGAGCTCAAAGGTCCATGCGCAAGGGCGATGTGGATTTGGGCATGGTAACCAAGACTACCGCATAGACCTGAGGGTCAAAAGTCAGGATTAGCACCAGAAGCCTCCAAGTGACTGCATGACAGACGTACGCAGGCTTTCAAAGTGTCGCTTACCAACAACCGCAGCAGACACAGCATGCAGGGCACGGGGCCAAGCAACACGCGAAACCAAGGAGGCTTTCTGCTGAAACGTGCACGCAGCAGAACCAAGCTTGCCCCAAAAGTCTGACAAGTCAAAAACCAGATCCAAGGTAGTGCGGTTGGCAATTTGTCTGGTGTACACCACATGGGCGCCAAGATCGCGCGTGGCATTCACAACACGGAATACATTGGCTCTGAGATAAAGCTCTTCTGCGCATCCAAGTTGATGTGAAACATGCTATAGCAAACCGATCCACCGCATCACAAGCCGACTGCATGGACTCCGGGGATTGGAGAAGGATGGCCCAAGTGTCCACGCAAGAAACCGGACGAAAAGTCACATTGGTGGCACGAATCCACTTGTGGAACAAGTCAGCCAAGACAACCATAGCAACACACGACGTGGCACAACCTTCAAGGAATCCATTGCAAGATGTGACACCTGGCGATTATAGGACCCTTGGATCACAAAGTGTCGGCGAAAACCTGCAAGAGCACCAGCCCACGCCTGAAGGGTGCCCTGGTCAACTCCAAGCAATTTGGCTGCCGTAAGGGCAAGGAGCCTGGGAAGGGCATTGACCGCTTTGACAATGTCAGCTGAAAATCCACGCACAGGTTGGTCACCTTGATGGGCAGCTTCAACTGAGTCAAGGACATGGCGCCAAACCATTGACGCTCTGCCTCCAGTGGTGCTCCCGAAAAGACCCGGATCAACGATTTGACTGATCTGCTTCAACCAATGCTTGGCAGCCAACGAAGACGAAGATGGTGATTGGACGGTAATGGCCAAGCGGCTCAGGATTGCCCGTTTTGGCAAGGGACCGGACGTACCCACACAGCATTTGGTCGGGCCAGGCCTCGGTGGAGGAAGCTTGTCCATAGATCTTCAAGAGGCAAGCAACTTCAGAGGGTGCAGAGACATGACATCCTGCCGAGACACACCATCAAGACTGACAGCTGAGTGCCGAGACTTACGTTGAGCACACCGCATCATGGTCTGCACAGAAAAGTTCGGAGCCGGGGGCTGGATGGGGCGCAGTTGGGACTTGATCCACCATGTCCTGCCGCTGAGAGGGCGCCACAGCTGCATGTCTGTTCCACAGTTCAGACCATTGCGCCTCGAAGGCTTGGAAAAGATCCAACCTCGCAGTGATCTTCTTTTGCCACACTTCATGCCCTGGCTCAATGCCATTGCACGAGTCAACCCAAACCTTATCAGCCTCAGAGTGGATAACCTGGAGCATCCCAGAGTTGTGAAGAAGCGAAGCATCAAGGCGAAATGAAGCAGGGTGGACAAGCTCCAAAGCACATGGAGGGACACCGGAGGGACGCCAGGGCGTACATCCGACCCCTTGACAGTGCACATTGTCCCACGCCTGCCACGCAAAAGCAGCGGAGACCAAGGGACCCCGGAGGGACACCGGAGGGACGCCAGGGCGTACATCCGACCCCTTGGCACTCCACATTCTCCCACGCCTGCCACATGCCTGCCACGTGAGTGAGTGAGTGAGTGAGTGAGATAGAGAGAGAGAGAGAGAGAGAGTGAGAGTGAGTGAGGAGGAGGAGGACGGGGAGGAGGACGGGAGGAGGACGAGAGGAGGAGGAGGAGGAGGAAGAAGACTAAAAACAAAAACCCCACACGTCAATGTGGGGAAATAGATTTGACAGATTCAAATTTTGTCAAAAATGTTCACTTGTCACACGCCCCCCGGCGGATCCAGACATGATCGCAACGGATTCCACCCGTGGCACCGTTCTAAGACCTTCGTGGCACCGAACCGCTCGCCAGCACCGGTGGAGGCCACAAAGGATCACTGCGTCACTAGTCTCCGAAACTGTTCTGTAGATAGTACAAACACAGTTTCAAACATGTACAAAGCCCTGCGTTGGGTCACCTGACCCGTCACCTGACCTTTTTTCTGGTTCTGATCTCAGCCCTGAAAGGTTGACACTGCCCGTGTGGCGGCCATCGCAGCCGGTTTGACCCCCTTGGCGTTGGAGCAGCCTGCCTCCGCCTATGACAGCGTGGTGGCCATGTTGCAGAGTCACTTGGATTTTCAAGGAACTGGCATGGGCATTGGGGGGCGGAACGCCACGAGATACACATGTTGTATGCCCATTTTTTGGCTCACCAAATGTCCGATGCATCCTTGACATGCTTCATTTTTGTGTCATGTCATCAAAATTTCATTTCAGCGATAAACTATTTTATATTTTTTTGTGTGTTGTTTGAAGGCTAAGACCTTGTTTCACACTCTTTTCTGTATACTTCTGGTGTATTCCAGGTCACCTTGCAATTGTGACTGCCCGGCTGGTTGGCGTTTCAAGGCTTTGTAGATTTCCATCCTGCCTACAAACAGGAATCCAACTATCTGGACTTCAACGGTCAGATAAATCTATGGGGTTACTGCTGCTACTGCTACTGCTGCTGCTGCTCTACTATCCTACCACCACCACTACTACCACCACTACTATCATGGCTACTACCATTGCTACCAGCATCGCTACCAGCATCGCTACTAGCATTGCGAGTAGCATTGCGAATAGCATTGTGAGTAGCATTGCTTCTAGCTACTAGCATTGCAATTAGCTACTAGCATTGCAACTACCACCACTACTACCACCTCTACTACCACCGCTACTACCATCGCTACTACCACCATTCCTACTCGCATTGCTACTCGCATTGCTACTGGCATTCCTACTAGCAATGCTACTAGCTTTGCTACTCGCACTGCTACTAGCATTGCTACTAGCATTGCTACTAGAATTGCTACTAGAATTGCTACTAGCATTGCTACTCGCCTTGCTGCTTGCATTGCTACTAGCATTGCTACTAGCATTGTTACTAGCATTACCACTAGCATTGCTACTACCATTGCTACTACCATCGCTACTACCACCACTACTACCACCTCTACTACTACCACCGCTCCTACCATTGCAACTACCATTGCTACTCGCATTGCTACTCGCAGTGCTACTAGCATTGCTACTAGCATTGCTACTAGCATTGCTACTAGCATTGGTACTTGCGTTGCTACGAGCATTGCTACAAGCATTGCTACGAGCATTGCTGCAAGCATTGCTACTAGCATTGCCACTAGCATTGCTACTAGCATTGGTACTCGCGCTGCTACTAGCATTGCTACTAGCATTGCTACTAGCATTGCTACCAGCATTGCCACTAGCATTGCTACTACCATCGCCACCACTACCCTACCCCTACCCCTACCCCTACCCCTACCCCTACCCCTACCCCTACGAGGAAGGACGACGACGAATACTACGGCTACAGCTACAACTACAACTAGAACTAGAACTACAACAAGAACGAGAACAACAAGAAGAACAAGAAGATCAAGACAAGCAAGAACAGCAAGAACAACAAGAACAGCAAGAACAAGAACAACAACAAGAATAACAAGATCAACAAGAACTAGGAAAACTACAAGAAAAGCAGCAATAGGAACAGCGACAATAGGAAAACAACAGCAGGAACAATAACAATAAGAAAAGCAACAACAAGAACAACAATACCAACAACAAAACCACCACCACCACCACCGCCACCACCACCACCACCAACAGCAACAACAACAACAACAAGAAGAACAAGAAGAACAAGAACAAGAACAAGAAGAAACACACAAAGAATAACAAGAAAATCAACATCAAATACAATAAGAAGAACAACAAGAAGAATAACAAAACGAACGATAAGATAAAAAAAGACGAAGAAGACGACGACGACGAAGAAGAAGAAGAAGAAGAAGAAGAAGAAGAAAACACAGAATAATAATAAGAAGAATAATAAGGGGAGAAAGAAGAGGAGGAAGAAGAAGAACAAGATGAACAAGAATAACAAGAAGAACAAGAATAACAAGAAGAACATGAAGAACAAAAAGAACAAGAAGAACACGGACAACAACAAAAACAACAATAACAAGATGAACAAGAAGAACAACCAGGAGAAGAAGAACAATAACAAGAACACTAACAGCACCAACAACACTAGCAACACTAACAACACAAACGCTAACACTAACAAGACCAAGAACAAGAACAAAAACAAGAACAATGACAATAGCAATAGCAATAGCACTAACAATACCAACAACAACAACAACAACAACAAAACAAGAACACAAAAACAAGAACAACAAGAAAACCAATAGCAAAAACAACAAGAACAACAAGAACAACAAAAAACAACAAGAACAACAAAAACAGCAAGAACAACAAAAACAACAAGAACAACAAAAACAACAAGAACAACAAGAACAACAAGAACAACAAAAACAAGAAGAACACAAGAACAAGAACAAGAACAAGAACAACAACAACAACAACAACAGCTGGCCCTGTCGTTCTGCCAAAGAACTGACTGGAATTATTGCTCCAGTTACATGCGATCCTATGTCCTCAATGACACCCCTACCTGAAAAACGGACCCGCTATGCACAACACTGCAGGCTCGGACTCTTTGTGAATTGGGCAAAGGTCTAGCCGTAATTGTCTTACGTGGTGAATGAACTTCATAATCAGAATTCCGGACTGCTAAGGGGGTTGAACTAATACCACGAACATCAACCGAAACTCGCGAAACTCACGGGGTACCATGACTGCCAAGGCTGGCTCGTTGCTCGGTGCAGCATTTGAGCCGGGTGAGTGTGAAATGAGAAACGGTAGAGTCCGGTAGAGTGATCAGTGACAAGAGATGTGGGGATGGATCAAATTACATATGAATTTTTCGATATTTTTCCGGTTTCCATTTTTGTCATAAACATCCATAAGTTTCAGTTGGCTTGGTGGGAACAGAAGGGGACCAGGGTAAACTGACACATATATAACCAAACGGTACTTGGCCAAGTAGAGTATGGTAGAGTGGAACTGAGTATGGACATTAGCCAGCGACCAAATATCACCAAATGGTCAGTTGGGGCACAATTTGCACACATCTTGCCTCGAAATTTGCAACTCGTGTGGAGACCATCGGACCATATTTTCACCGAACCATGACATTACTGGAACTAAGAGTAATGAATCAATAAGACCCTCCAGTAAATGGACATAGTGCAATATAGATATAGAAATTCAACCACTGTTGATCATTTTGCAGGAAACCATGGTCGTTTTCCTAAATCTGCATAGTTTCATACTGAAAAATCTAAAATATAAAAATCGATGCATTGAAATTTCAAGAACTGGTTACTTTCCCATTGCAATTCCATGAAAATTGTCCCATTATCATCCCATGAAATATCCTAATCAGCATCACCATCATTTCTTTCATGGGATGATTACCATCATCGTAGGATATTTCATGGGACATATGAACCCCGTTTTTTCTACCATGAAATCACCCCGTGAAAGATCCCAGTACAAGAGTCTCATCACAATTACCCATGTAATATCCAATCCTATGCCATTAGGCTAGTGACAATATAGTACCATTAGCCCATGATACTGTGGATGGTTGCGAAATCACCATTTGGTGACTATTGGAATTCCTATGAACATCCTCAGCCACCAGGTGGGCGGCATCGCATTGGTCCTGATTTACGGCGCTGCCTTCGTGGCCGCCTTGGCCAATCCATTGACCAAGCGACGACAGGAGGCTATGGCCGATGTGGCCGAATGGCCAGTGGCTTTCGACAGGGGGATGATTCAGTTCGTATCAACATATGGGGGATACGAGTGGATATAAATGATAGATGATGGTTGGCGATTTCAACTTGTCTTGTAGTACCCAAAGATAGTGGAGATTATCATTCTCCACGATTGACATCTCTTCTATTGTCTAGCCAGTATAATGGAATTACAGAGGATTTTAAGCACTGCTCATTTGACCTGTCATGGATGGTTCTGTCTCAGCATACATTATCATTGCATATACTCAATGGGGATTAGCACTCTATGGTTAATCTCATGTTATTTTATATGGGAAGCCCAGCGAACCAGTAGAGTCAGGAATGATGGAAGTTTTGGGCACGTTGAGCATGGAACTCATTGCCCCAAAATGGGAACCATCTCAACCACAGCCAACCACCTCCAACCACATCCATGGCCTGCAAAATGTATATATATATATATGTATATATTGTATATATATACACTGTACATTGCTGTACTGCATATATATATATACATACATATCTATATTTTGTATTGTATTGTATTGTATTGTCTTGTGTTGTGTTGCGTTGTGTTGTGTTGTATTGTGTTGTATTGTATTGTATTGTATTGTACTGTATTGTATTGTATTGTATTGTATTGTATGTATGTATGTATGTATGTATGTAATGAAATGCAACGTAACGTAATGTAACGTAACGTAACGTAATGTAAGTATGTATGGATGTATGTATGTCTGTATGTATGTATGTATGTATTGCAATGTAACGTAATGGAATGGAATGGATTGGAATGGAACGGAATGGAATGTAATGCAATGGCGTGTATGTAATGTATGTAATGTATGTAATGTATGTAATGTATGTATGTATGTACGTATGTAGGTAATGTAATGTAATGTATTGTAATGTACTGTACTGTACTGTAATGTAATGTACTGTAATGTAATGTAATGTACTGTACTGTAATGTAATGTAATGTATGTATGATTGTATGAATGTATGAATGTATGAATGTATTCATGAGTGTATGAATTTATGAATGTATGAATGTATGTATGTATGTCGTATTTATGTGTGGAATGGAATGGAACGGAATGGAATGGAATGGAATGTAATGGAATGTAATGGAATGTAACGTAACGTAATGTAATGTAATGTATTGTAATGTAATGTGTGTATGTAAGTATGTATATTCACATATTACATATGCCACACTTGGCTGGTTGAAGTTTCACACCAATCCAGGATTTTTGAACCAATGCAGGCACTCAATGTCCCGACTTGTGCAGGTGAAGGCTGAAGTCGATGCCATCAAGAAGGCTTAGGCAATGGAAATCATGGCACAGCTTGGTGGCTGTGAGCTAATGAGAGTTGCTTCACTGGCAACTGGTTTCTCCCCGTGTGGCCCGTGGAAAAATGGGGCACGGAGGGCGGGACCGGTCACTTTTTTCACAAGCTGAGCACCCGGTGATGTTTCGGCGCGACAAAAATGCCCGGAGATGTGGGGATCGGCCTGAAGGTGACAACATGGGAAACCCCCGCAGATCTCGGAAAGACCACTCCACATGTTCTTTCTTTCCAATTCTTGGCCAGAGGGTGTAACTATCCAAGTTAGCACCCTCATGACAATACCATTGTGGTTGGTTAAACTACCATTTAGTTAGCAACTTAGTTTGCTGTTTAAGTCACCATTTTTGTTGGCTGAACTCCCTGGACTGCGCAGGTTCTGCCGGGCTCCTGGGCAGAAGGCTGGGTGATTAGATGATGGGCACAATTTGGAGCAATGCGCCAGGTCAGATGGCATATTTCTGGTGATTTAGTAGGATTTTGATGGCATTTGGGATCTTAGTGGGATTTCATGGGATATTTCTGGGGATCTAGGGTGATAATATGGCCACATGCGATACATAGCTATTTCTTCGGATACTGTAGTTTTTTTGATGATTTGATTCAAGTTATGGTGCCACATTTTGACCATGGTACAAGCCGGTGTGGGTTGAAATATAGGAATGTAGTCACTTTTCTTTTTGCAGTATAGACTCTGTAAATTACCAAAATTTTACCCACATGGATGTTTCATTGTGTGATACATGTACGATTACTTCAAGATTTCTACATTGTATGGTCAACTATATAGCTTTACCTGACCGAATTCGGAACCCTGGCAGGTCGAGTGCCTCTAAGCTCAGAGATCAAGAGCATCAATGGGAGGTCTGCGACTTCATTGGATGCTGATGGTTTCAAGGCACTGGGATGGAACAGGATGGAATCTGATGGTGTAACCACTCACATTTCGTTGCCTGGCTTCCAATTTTTGGTTCTATCGCGCAGTTTCAAACGAGTAAAGGGGCAATGTGAAGGCCCATTTTTGTTGGCACTTGCGTTCAAAGAAGCTTGTGGCCATCAAGCACTGTCCCTTTGGGTTTCCTGCTGACCCTTGAGCCACTTGGGGGTCTACAATCGATTTCCAGGCCGAGTTGGAACGAAGACCCCTGCAACTCCAAGTGCACTTGGCACAAGGCCTCCGGACAGTGGACTCAATGCTCCGATTTCGATGTAAAACCCAGCATTTTAGAGGGGATTTAATCTGTATGACTGTAGGTAGATAGATAGATGGATGGATGGATGGATGGATAGATAGATAGATAGATAGATATAGGGGTTTTTGATAAGATGGCACACACACAAAACGATGCATTTATGCCATCCAAGAGGTGTTTATGCCCTCACCGAAACCTTGTGGTTTATGATGGTAGTCTAGGACCCACCCCATTTCTGTGTGCCATCATAGTGACTAAAGTTAAAGACACCAAAGCTATCCAAGACTAGTGCCCCTATCCCCAGCATCTGTTGAAAGCAGGGTGTGCCATCTTAGTCTGACACCCCCACTTGCAAGAAGTATGCACCTGTCTTGTATTGGAAAACTCCATGTATGTTTTGATCTTCACTCTTGGCTTGTACCGCTCCATTTTCCATGGTTTTTCTTGGGTCCTCCCTAAGTTCCCGAAAAAAGGGTATCGCTTTTGGGGGGCGGGCCTATCGCTATCATGGTTTTGTCAAAAATAGGAAAGGAAAAGGAACGGAAAAGGAAAAGAAAAGGACAGGAAGAGGAAGAAAGGAATAGGAAAGGAAGGAAGAGGAAATGAAGAGGAAAGGAGGAGGAAAAGGAAGAGAAAATTAAAGGAACACGAAAGGAAAAAGAAAGGAACATGAAAGGAAAAGGAAAGGAAGAGGTAAGGAAGGAAGAGGAAAGGAAGAGGAAAAGGAAAGAAAAAGGAAAGGAACAGGAAAGGAAAAGGAAAGTAAAAGGAAAGTTTGAACCCTACCCAAGTAAGTATATAAACGTATATGTGTGTGTATATATATATATATCTCTCTCTATGCATATTTGCTTTTATGTATTTGATTTAGTACAGGCGTCTAAGATGGTACACCACCGTTGCAATGGTTTTAGTATAGTTTTTTTTTTTTCATTTATTATGATGGACCCCATGAATGGACTTTGGCCCCTGCGTTTTTTTGAATAAAAAAGGCCTGTTGCCATCATGGACCCACCTGGTCACCTGGTTCGGTGTGCCGTCTTCTCGAAAAGCCCTATAGCCTCTATAGATAGAAAGAGAGATAGACAGATTGATAGACAGATAGATAGATAGATAGATAGATAGGTTCGATAAATTAGATAGATTAGATAGATTAGAAAGGCCAGATAGGTTAGATAGATTAGGCAGATTAGATAAATAAGTAGATAGATAGTTAGACAGATAGGTAGGTAGGTAGGTAGATAGATTAGATTAGATGGGTTAGATAGATTAGATATATTAGATAGATTCGGTGGATTAGATAGATTAGATAAACATATAGACAGATAGATCGATAGATAGATAGACAGACAGATAGATAGATAGATAGATAGGCAGACAGACAGGCAGACAGACAGACAGACAGACATATAGATAGATAGATAGATAGATAGATAGGTGGGTAGGTAGATAGATAGACAGGTAGATAGGTTAAATTTTAATAGATTAGATAGATTATATAGATTAGATAAACAAATAGATAGATAGATAGATCGATAGATAGAAAGAAAGATAGAAAGAAAGAAAGATAGATAGATAGATGGCAAGATAGAAAGATAGAAAGATAGCAAGAAAGATATGTAGATAGACAGATAGACGCATAGAAAGAAAGAAAGATAGATGAGATAGATTAGACAGGTTAGATAGATTAGATATATTAGATAGGTTTAGATAGATTAGGCAGGTGGATAGGTAGATATAGACAGAAAGACAGAAAGACAGAAAGACAGAAAGACAGAAAGACAGAAAGACAGGCAGGCAGACAGACAGATAGATTAGATAGATAGAAAGGTAGATAGATAGATAGACAGACAGATAGATAGATAGAAAGATAGGTACATAGACAGATACATAGATAGATAGATAGGTATACTAGATAGATAGAATCGATCAATTAGATAGATTAGATAGATTAGCTAGGTTAGGTAGGTTAGATAAAACAGTAGATAGATAGATAGATAGATAGATAGATACATAGATAGATAGATAGATAGATTAGATAGATTAGATAGATTAGATAGATTAGATAGATAGAGTAGATAGATTAGATAGATCGATAGATAGATAGGTAGATAGATAGATAGATAGATAGAAAGATAGATAGATAGGATAGATAGATTAGATAGATTAGATAGAATAGATAGGCCAGATAGATTAGATAGATTAGGCAGATTAGAAACTAAGTAGATAGATAGATAGATAGGTAGATAGATAGACAGACAGATAGATAGATAGATAGAAAGATAGGTAGATGATAGGTAGATGATAGGTAGACAGACAGATAGACAGATAGATCGGTAGATCGATAGATCGATAGATCGATAGATCGATAGATCGATAGATCGATAGATCGATAGAGCGATAGATCGATCGATAGATAGATAGATAGCTAGATAGATGATAGCCAGATAGATAAATAGAT
>Ga0126342_10019059_pt1 | contig 11706 bp, 9 predicted proteins | sample Cyp1metagenome_FD_92528 | JGI IMG/M metagenome (GOLD analysis project Ga0126342, IMG submission 92528) | Coral microbial communities from Lord Howe Island, Old Settlement Bay, Australia - Cyphastrea 1 metagenome | ecosystem: Host-associated > Invertebrates > Cnidaria > Coral ... | reverse complement strand
TAGATAGATAGAGATAGATAGAGATAGATAGAGATAGATAGAGATAGATAGAGATAGATAGAGATAGATAGAGATAGATAGAGATAGATAGAGATAGATAGAGATAGATAGAGATAGATAGATTTAGAGATAGAGGTAGATATAGATATAGATATAGCTGGGAGTATTCCATCGAGAACTAGGTTACGACACGCTTATTACCCTCTCACTGAGGCCAAGGCTGCCGCCATCCAAGATGCCACTGGCGTGCGGGCCACAAGGGGTCAGCATTTGACTCTCCAGTGGTTGGGTGGGAGCGATTCGGAGCCAGTTGGACACACTGAGAGTTTCCCAATCACATCCAACCACATGATACTTGATTGATGTTATGTGATGTAAAGAAATGTAAAGTGACGACAACTGATGACAGATGCATGCAAAGAAGTGTTTGCAGGAGAAAACGCAAACGTATTTGAAGTCGAAAGATACAGGAGATGAAAATCATGTTTTCTTGAAAGAAAAACTAATTCGAATATTACAAAGGAAAAAACAATGTTGAAGAGGTTTCCACAAAGTGATCGTCAACACTCCCGTAATATTTTAAACAACCCTTTAAACTCGCTGGTTTAGTATTTGATCTATTCATGTGCGGGGCCCAGTCATGGGTGTGTTCAATATGATTATCAGATGGGATTAGAGATCATTCTCGCATATATAAATATCAATATCAATAAATAAACAAATCATATATAATCATATCATACGCATATCATACATGTTCCATTTATAGAGGATAATCCCATACGATACCCCGAAGCATATTCCAGAACAACATCCCAGATCCCACCAAATCGCCACTCCCACTGCAGGCCAAGTTGCGGTTGCTGCCGGCCACAGCCCTTCACTCCATGAAGAAGCTGCCAAGAGTCAAGGTGCAGATCCCCACTGCAGATTCCATTTCTGCAGATCCAGCAGATGGCTGGGATGAATTGATGAAAATTTTAGAGCGAACTCACCAAAAAAAATAGCACAAATTGCCAGGGAAATGGCTGGAAACTGCTAGATCCAGAACATGGCTGAAGAATTTTGAGATACTTGGAAAATGAGTGGGGTAAACCAGTTCGATTCGGAAAAATCAGGTGAAACTGAGGAGGTTTGAGGCAGCCAAAAACAATTCATCATCCTGTGTGGGATCTTGTGCGAATTGAATTGGTTTGAAGCCGGACTCGCCCAAGCCTCTTGGAAGTAGACCAGGTGATGGGTCAAACGATGATGATCATCGGTCAGTGAGTCAGTATTCAATGACATCCAATTGCAGCCGTGGTACAGAGATAAGGTGCCATTTTCCTTGAAAACAGCCCCCTTCCCGCTCACATTAGATACGAAAAAACAAAAAAGGTGTTGGATCGTTTATTCTGGTGACCTTGTGATGGAATTTTACGATTAGATGAGATGATTTCTCCATGTTACCCTCTGGTAAACCAACATAGCTATTGAAAATTGCCATTTATAGTGGATTTTCCCATTAAAAATGGTGATGTTCCATCGCTATGTTAAATTACCAGAGGGTATCGGTTTTTTCTTGTCCTTCCATTTGCCCACTGGGCATGTTCGAACCAGGCAGATGGCATCAGCGACACGGAGCCGGAACCCAAGGCGAGAATCATTCCATGACATGTTTTTTAATCATGATATGTTACAGGGTGGTACTCCCCAGTTATGTTTGTTGGTTTACAATCCCCATTAAATGTATAAAATATATATATATATAATTATATATATAATCCCAATAACCCCAATTACTATATAGTGATATTTTATCTGATCTAGTAAAATATCAATGACTATAACCATAATGTTGCTAACAATGAGAAAGATGTTGCTCATATCCAATCATGATAATGATGCTAATAATGATGGGTGACAATAACAATAGCAATGAATACTAATAACAAGTGTAGTGAACATATTGGTACTGTATCTATACCACTATTTTGTGTACAATATGGTGTGCATGTGTATGTATCATATCACCATATCATACTAGGCGCACTGTTAACCTAAATTCGCTATGCAAAACTTTGTGTTATTTCGACGCACGTTGCATCAGTAAGCACATACATATGATTTTTGGCTGGACAGACTCCTGTCCCAGTTGGCAACTGGTGGTAACTGGGAAACCCTGGAAATAATATGATAGTACTGGGATAAACTTCTACCAACTGGTGCAGGATTTTGTCCATCCACGGCATGCTGCTGTTTTCATTGCCAGGATGAGGTGGAGATGACAGTAGCTGCTCGGCCACACGATATTTTTTGGGAGGCTGATACAAAAAAATGACTGACTAAATAACTGCGAAAGTTGATGTTGATTTGATTAATATAGTCACTTAATTTAACATATAGTGTATATATATATACATACACATTAAATATTGAGTGACTGATATATATATATACACGTTAGATATTGAGTGACTGATTGTATTTTACATTTGATGCGTTTGTTTTTTACACTTTCCCGACTTTCCCTGTTTGAATTGTCAAACGCCACGAGCCGAGGACTGCACCTCCGCACTCAATTCTGCGGCTCAGAATGGGGCAAAGCTGATATTGGCAGCTTAGCCCATTTGGAGCTCGGTGTTTCTTTGTCGGACATGGAGTCATGGAGAAGTGATGGAAACTATGGAGCAGAAACTGTGCTGTTGGGGCCAGGCCCATTTGATCGGACACCTAAGTAGTTTCATTCTGTTGGAAGCACCTAGCTGCGCTATGCTGCGCTCAGGTGTACGTTTCCCACACCGGAGAGGACATCGACGGGGATGGGTTTTGGCAGGGGGCTTTTGGTTCGCTGCAAAGTGCTTATAGTGTGCCCTATGGTGCCCTATGATGCACTGGTGGCAGAAGATCTTCAGAGGAATTTGCCGCAGTTCGTGGCTCCAGAACTAGTCACATGGAGTCCATTCTCCCAACCGGCCTCTGACTAACAGGATCCCCCAGGAGAAACATTCTCTAGCTGTCCCTTTGAAGAAGTTGTTTGGCCAGGACAATCGTTCCCCTGGCAAAGTGCAAGGTTTGTTGGAATTCACCAAGTGGTTTCAGGCCCCTTGGGCGGTATCCGATCGAAGCCGGATCAACCCTGGCTTGAATAGGTTGATGGACAACTTTTTTTTTGCCCATCATGATTGTGATATGTTGGTATGTACCAATCAACGGCTTTCCATGTTGGTTGACTTGCTGATGTCACCTGAGTTCAAACAAGCAAGGGCCTTCACACAATGGCAGAAATTAACATGAAATAAACATGGTAATTACCGGTATTGAGCTGGGCGACCTGCCTCAATGTTTGACACCACAGCAGACAGCAATCGCGTTACGATGTGATTCAACAAGACAAAAAGGAGAAAGAAAGAGGCCCCAATGGATCCCCAGGGTCTTTTATGTCATGCTAATGATGAGAACATGTCCTGCCACCATAGTGTTAATAATTTTATTTTTATCACTTTATCAGATCCCACTTGGTTTGGCGTTGAGTTGGCAAGTGGCAATGCTCAAAACCACTGCTGTAGCTTGACGAGGCAAGAGCACAAGAGCAACGGATGAGAGTCGAGTTGTTCTTCTGGATCGACTACTGCTGTTTGCTTCCAGCCTGCACCCAGATGTACCAAGGTTCTCCCATTGGCCTGCCGACTACAAAAATCTGAAGGATACATGATACATTGCTGATACATCATAGTACCAATTTGGTTATTTAACGTAGCCATATCACCATTTTTAATAGGCAAACCATCTATAAATGGGCCATCTATACCATGGCTATGTTAGTCATAACCAGAGGGTAAATTGCTGAATCCCAAGGTCCCAAGGGTCCCATAAGGTGTCCCCTTGGGGTGTCCCAAATCTTCCAGTCGGGGCCCGGAAGTTGCTGATGCACGCAAGGTTGCCCACAGAGGCCGGCAGTTGCGGTTGCGCCTGCCATATGTGACTGTGACCGGTTGTAACTTTCGATTCATTAAGAACTCTAAAGAAGATCCAGGAAAATCAAAATGATACTGAAAATGAAACTAGAATCGAAAGATATGTAAAGATACATGTTTAAAACACAGCCTTAGATACCATGATTCAAAGGATGCTGAGGGGTCTCATGATCCAGTTGACAGTTGCCTCGTTTGGTTTGGCTGGAGGCCTTTGCAGCTATTCCGTCCCTTGGATTCCAGCTGCGACCCTTTTTTCGGGTGTGGGTGGAACCCTGCTCAACTGATCTTATGAACCCCTTCTATCAACCCCATGTATCTGGGTAAATTATAACGACCTCACTGCGACCTCACTGGAATCATGGTTAATAAGGGGAATCATTCCAAAATGGCCTTATTTCAGGTAAGTGAAATTTATAATTTACCCAGATGTATCAATGAATCAGATTAAATTAGTTGATTGGAAAATGAAGTGTTGCCTCACTGAGACTCACAGATCTGGCCTGGCAGCTGGCTACTCCAAGGCTCTTCATTGCAACATGTACGGAAATCCTGGTGTGGCGAACGCCACAGTTTGATCGCAAAGTGTGGCCCTTGACCGAAGCTTGTCAAATCAATGGGGTTCAGGCAGGCTCGGTCTTTGGAGGGAATGCTGGAGGACTCACTCTACTATAGTTTATTTCATTTTTTTGGATGTATTAATTCGGTGCGGTTCATTTGGCACTGCCTATGCTAAGTCAAGTTGGGGCATGTGGTGCATTCGTGTTCGCTTTGCTTTACATATTATGTCAAACATCAGCGGCCAAAAAGATGAAGACATCACAAGTGCCAATGCACTTCCAGCCCCTCTTGCTGGTGCATTCGGAATTTTCCAGTTGCCATTGGCTCGCCACGTCAGTGGAAGTGAATAGCGAAAGTTCAGGAAGGCTTTGATTTGACGCCTGTAAGCTTGACGCAATCTTAAAGTGCTCGCTCGGTAATTTGTTCATGAAGTGCAGAAAGATGGAATGAATCACACAACATAAGTAAAAATCATTAAAAATCATCATCAATGTGCTGTCAACTGGCTTCGCACAGCCAGTGCCACACACAATAATGGGTCTAGGTATTTGCAACTGCCTGGCATAGGCTTTGTGAGTCCTCAGCTCTACACAATATGATGCTACAGAAGATCAAGATAGACACTGCGGGTCCACAATCGGCCTTTTTTTTGCTTCTTTGGCCCTCATGGACAAAAAGCCAGACGTTGCAATGCGCCGATGGCATGATTATGATTGGGAGGCAGTCTTGGCAGGTCAAAAGGTGGCGCAGACATCCAAATTTGCTTGGCAGATTTTCGCTTTGGGAGGTACAATTTTGGGCCAGCAGCCTAGCTGGCTGAATGACCAACTGGCATTTATATACAGTATACATGTTTTAATACTATGTTGTTATTTTTTTTAAAAAAAAAAGCTGGGTCAACCGCCAAAGAAATATCCGACATCCAATCTTCATTTTGTTTTTTTAAAGAGGTGCGCCGTTTTTTTTTCCTAGGCCACTGCCCCTGGGGTAGATTGCTTCCTTGTGAGGAGATACTTTGTCCGAAGTGGTTTAGTCCGCAAGGATCGCCTTTGTTCCTTTGTGCCCTCGGGATTTCATCCAGCTACGGTGGTGGTGCGCAATTTCACTGAGCTACTGCAAGGGCTTGCGCAACTGGGGAGTTCTCAGCTGGAAGTTGCATCAAAGAAAGCTGTTGTGAAGTATGACCCCCGGTCGCATTTCGTCTCTTTTTAGGGTCTGCGGATTTCTGAGGTTGTTATATGGATCAAGTTTTTAGGACACCCAAACCCACGGATTTCATCTTTTGGACGCTACTGGTATCAGCATATTCCCAAGGCACCCGTTTTTTTGTTCATCCCTTCCCGGATTTGTTGCCCTTCCCAGCTGTGGGGCGGAGTTTCCAGTAGCCCAACAGGTCCTGAAGAAGGCGCAGTCGTCCAATGCCCACGGCATCCGCTTCCTTACCGATGCCGAAGCAGCCCAGCTGCTGCAGATCCACGAGCGAAGGCGGCGGGCCAACTGGTGCTCTTGGATTGGCGGAGGAAGTTTTTTAAGATATCCTACAGCAAACATACAAAATATGTGGAAAATCCATGAAAATCCTTGGGGAAACCATAGGAAAATGATCCCACAATTCTGGGTTTTCCACATCAAACTGTTTGTTTGCAGTAGGGTACATTTTTTGGTGGGAACCGTACAGGTAGACCCTCAAATAGCACAACTAGTATCAGAATTGTTGTGTTATATAATGTTATATAGCTGCTCAAATGGTAGTGTGTCAAAACCTTGTACCCCTGGTGAACATCAAAATAGCTGGTAAATGGATGTTCATCCCCCTAAAAATAGTATTAATATATAGGTATTGATCCATACCCATATAGCTGCTCAAAATATTGAAATAACAACAGATTGCTTGGGTGTATCATTGGTGTATCCATGTTTCACCACAGATTCATATGGGTTTGTCTGAAAGTGGGGTACGGCTCAATCCATTTCTCCTACTAAACTGACCATTTTTGGGGGATACCTGATACCTCAATTTCAGGCACACCCAAATCAATTTTTTGATGGTTAGATTTAGATATTATTATTTAGATACCATTTAGATAGCATGTTCCCTCTGGTAAACTAACATAGCTATTGAAAATGGTCATTTATAGTGGATTTACCCATTAAAAATGGTGATTTTCCATAGCTGTGTTAAATTACCATAGGGTTATTTGTTTGCACCATTCTTCAGGTCCTTCGTCTGGATCCTGGTCGCCGCACCGGCGCTGGCGGCGCTGGCGAGCCGCTGGCGCCGCTGGACGCGGAGTGTCGCCATCCTGGCACCGATGCTGGCGGTGCCTGGGTCGAGATCCATGGGATCCACAGTCGTCACCATGGATACATTTCGATACCAGACGTCATGGCAGTCATGGTCATCCATGACGGATTTGGGATGATTTGGGTAAATCTTGGGGGGACCCCCATGATTTCGGAATATGTCGGAAAGCTCCAAATGAATGAAATGATTGCGATTTAAGTCACAACATGGCTACTTAACTGGAGGAATTATAGTGACCTCACTGTGTGACCTCACTGGAATCATAGTAGGGGGAAACATTCCCGAACGGCCGCAAGTTTCAGCTATTTTAGGGTTGGGGAATTCTTATTATTCAGCCAGAATCTAACCATCGAACATGGGGATTTAACTCACCAACATTGGGATTGTGGATACTATTTGGTAATCAAAAATAGCTTGCCAGAAAAGCCATCATTTAGTTCGATGACATTCGCAAGAGAACGCCAAAAACATGTAGGATTTTCAATTGCCAGGACTGAGGTCTAGAATCATCAGTTTTCACCTGTATTTTGGATCATGTTAAGATACCAAAATCATGAATCAGATCTAGAATCCTCTATCTTGATCCTGTCACCAATTGAGGCCACTGCTTGGAGATTCAGTTCGAAATGCTGTTGGCCAGTTGAGTGGGCCAAGCATGAGCTGGCTAGTCCAGAAAGCTCAGCCTTGTATGACTTCCAGAATTTGCCAAGGATGTTTTTCTTTTTGCTTTGGTTGTGCGTCAAGTTCCATTCAGGAATTCCCCGGGAACCAGAAGCATAGTAACTTCGTAGTGTTTGGGTATCCATCGGCAAAGGGACTTTGATGACATTGGGACTTTCTCACTGCAGGGACTGCTTTCAAATTTCATAGCCATGGCCCAAAAGGCTCTTCAATTCATCCACAGTGACCCCCAAAGAGATAGAACTGTTTAATTTACCACTCTATTTTTATAGGAGGATTTCCTGTTTTTCCACGTTTCGGGTTTAAGATTTAGCAACGATGAAAACTGACCTGACAGACCTGACAGATCTCAGGTGCTGCAAAGGAACGTCCAGCCCTGGCTCCACTCTGGCCGGAAGTTTCACCTGCGAGTGCTGCTACTTTGTGTGGGAGATCTGAAGCTCGGCCTTTGTCAAGGGAAATTGTTGGGAATGTTCAATTTTGGGAATTGTCACCACCAAAGATGGTGAAATGTTGGATTTTTCACATCAAATGGGGAAAATGATAACAGTTCATCATCAAACAGTGGGGATCTTCCACTATCAAAAATGGTGAAACATTGATATTTGAGCATCATTCAGAATGGGGATTTGACCAGTGAATGTATCCTAAAATGTAGCAATTTTCATCGGCAAATGATGATAAACCACGAGACTTTGCAGACCCTGTCAAGATCAAGTCAAATGATACGGAAACTACTCCCTTCTTGGACTTTATTATGCATGTGAATAATCTAAAGTACGCGTTTGGGTGTGCGCTTCTTGGTGCGTGCTTGAGCATGCAGGTAGATAGTGTTCGAGCTTAAGAAAGAACACAGGAAACAACTTGCGCAAAACTTGAGCAGGCCAAGGGTGGAGCGATCTTGGGAATACGTTCAGTTTCCAACGAGGATTGCTCTACCAGGTAAGCACGATTAAACTGCAACTGGCACAATGCACCATCACCTTCTTTGCTCAACACAATGATGGCATAGTTTCATTCTTTTGCAAGCTGTTTATCTCTGCTCCCACTGTTAAAATTACTGAAGACACATTATATATTAATATTAATCATTAGACAAGTGCGGGCAACGGGGTCCTTTTTCTGAATATCAGTGACTGCTCAGGACAGCTTACGTCAATAGAGATGTCCGCGTTCTACTGGCTTCTGGTCGCTACACCGATGGATGTGGTGATAGTGACCGGCTGGATGTACATGTCACCAACATGGGCGTGAACAAGGCTGTTTCAGACTATTCTGAGACAGAGCAGAACATTGCACTACAAGAGCTTGGAGCAGACTGGCGTTGAACTAAGAAGTTGTTTGTTTCCGTTTCTGTTGGCATGGCAGAGTTGAAGGCACACAGTAACCTAAGATTATCTAAAGAATCTAAAGCATGCTTGGCGTGAGAATCACCTTTCCTCACCTGAGCTTAGGAAGAGCTTGCCACAAAGATCTTTGGCGAGTTCCTCGAATTCTCGAATGTGTGATGGTTTGTCACTTTCATTGCCATCATGTGCTTATCAAGCCATGGTAGCTATGTAGTTCTGATATTGACACCTTACCACTTACCGCTATTTAAGAACATCATTCTGCAGAGGGCTTAAGCTGCTGTGTGTCCCATAAATTATGGGAAGGAGGTACCAGGTTGTGCTGTATATCCAATTGACAGCCATCTGTTTTCTTCACCCCCTCTTTGTGGCCAACCCTTTGCCACAAATCTGCGGCATTTCCCACCACTGGTCAGCCCTTATCACCCCATGGCCCCCTCATGACCCAAGGCTTTCAGATGTCTTGGCAAAGACCCTCACTGCGCTTCAAGCTGCGGGACGTCGCCATTTCTTCACCTTACCCAACTGCTGGGAGCTCTTTGGTGCGGATTTTCTGGTGGAAGCTGGAACCGCACGGGCTATGCGCCTCGGAAATCAGAATTTCAGGTGTTACAGGAAAATAATATGAAAAAATACGCGGAATCCCCATGAGTCCCCCATAAATTGAATGTTTCGGAATGTTTAAGGGGAAGATCATCCAACTAAATTGGGGCTTCCAGCAAGCCATGCTTGATTACCTGAGGGTAACAACCCCGCGTTCTCTGCTGATGTTTTCGTCGCCCTTGCGCCCACTGACGGCCTGTCGTGAGGCCCCAGCAGGACATGCATTTTTTGGCACTCTTTTGTTTTTGAACGGCAGGTTTATTTTCATTCACAGAATGCCCGATCCACCCCACCGATGAAGTCCCGCCGACATCATTTTTCTAGTTTTGTTTGCCTTGTGAGGATGCATGGCCCATAACAGCACTCAAGAAAGGGTGTTAAAGGTCTGAATAATGTTGATTGACAGAATCCTGATTTCCACAGATCTCCAAATATTTGGACCTTGGACTTTTATGTCACCTTTCAAGATGTTCTTGAGGCTGCTGGAGATCAATCCATCACCATCCCTGGCGATGTATTCAGCAGATCTGCAGACCTTGCTGGGTGGGGACCCCATGAGCTCCAAGCTGCCTCCAGCTTGGCTGGAGCTGCACATGGAAGCAGCCTCCTAGCGAGTCGAAGGAAACAAAAAAATCGCGGGATCGCGGGGCGGAAGTTCGCACTGGCGAAAAAGGGAAGTTTCGCTGGTGCCCAGTGGTGCCCAGTGGTGCCCAGTGGTGCCCCAGAACTTGCTAAGTTGGTTGGTACTGCAACTCCAATAGCTGGGCTTTATGGTAGGCACCACCTCGTAGGAGCGTAGGAGCTGTAGCTGGAGGCCTTGGTCTTCCCACCCCCATGTATTTGCGACTGCTAGATGCGCTCAAACTCAAACGACCTGGATTGACAGTTGCTGTCATGTCTTGTGGCAATTTGATGCAATTTCAAGATGCATGTAACATGTTTGCAGGTCCCATTTCTTCGCAAGAGTATGGCATTGGTATGGAGCCAAAAAAAAGGACCATTGCTTTTTAGTGGTTTCCATATTGGTATAATATGGTATAATCTATGATATGTGTATCATATTATATCATATTACTTGCAATATATAATATATATATTATAATATATTTATTTATTTATTGTTTATCATTTGGCATCATATTGTCATATATTATCTATTTTAGTATTGCTCATGCGCATCCAATCTGTGGGGCATGGCAGCCATAGCTTCACCCAGAAAAAGTCGACTGGGCCTGTGCTGAGGAGAGACTTCTGGCCTATTGCTTTTGCAAAGGAGGCCCCACCGCAGCACATGGGGATTTCTCGAAATGATGGGAGGGCCATGGCGGCCATGGGGGACCCCAAGGGTTCATCTACGGTGGTTTTTACTGGGAAAAGCAGTGGTTTTGTGGTTCCACCACGTTCCACCAGCTTGACATCTCGAGTGATTTTTGCGATCTCAGTGGTGAAGGTATCGTGTTGATGTCGGGATGTTGCGTGTTTTGGCCAGCCAAAAAAAAAAGTGCTAGCGTAGAGGAAATGGCTGCCACCAATCTCTAAAGGAAGGCATACAAATGTCATTGTCATCTGATATCAATAGTTATCAATGGTCCTCTGGCCATTGCGTTCCACGATATGTCGTAGCAGATGAGTCCGTATTTGTGAGTGGTTTCAATGGTGGCGGCTTCCCTGCGAATTTGAGGCCTTACGCCGTATGCTGTGGATGCGTCTGGATTCGATGTCAAGGACACATGGAAGCTGGTGATGGAATCTTTCACTATGCCAACAATCCCCTTTGGGATTGTTTATATAGTAGCATTCATATATATATAGATATAGATATATAATACCATCAACTACATAAGGTCTGAAATCGGCGTACCTTGAGGTATGCCGAGCCAAGGGTCTGAGATGCTTCATGATGCATTGTAGACCTTTGTTCAGCTAGCATTATAGACCCCTGTAAGTGTAGTATAATATAGTATAATTAGAATAGCCAGGAACATCAGAAAATATTACATATTAATTATTATATATAAACCACTCATATTCTTGGATGGCAAAAAGGATATATATATATATATATATATATTTCAGATGATTGCATGAGTACTGAACCCTTCCAGAACCCCACTTGCATGATTTCATTCTATTTCGGTTTTGATCCTGCATGTCCGCAGCATGCCCTCTTACAAAAAAGTCTCACAATAACTGACCCAACATTTCACAGATGCAGATGGGGCATGATGATGAGTTGTCAAGGTTCTTGATTCTG
>Ga0126342_10019058_pt1 | contig 11707 bp, 4 predicted proteins | sample Cyp1metagenome_FD_92528 | JGI IMG/M metagenome (GOLD analysis project Ga0126342, IMG submission 92528) | Coral microbial communities from Lord Howe Island, Old Settlement Bay, Australia - Cyphastrea 1 metagenome | ecosystem: Host-associated > Invertebrates > Cnidaria > Coral ... | reverse complement strand
TTCTATCTGGCTTATCATCTGCCATTCTTTGTCCATATGTTCTAGTCCATTTGACTGGCAAACTTCTTTCGGACATTCTATCCTGCATATCTTCTGGCACACTTTCTGCCAATCTATGTGGCAGATCTTCTGGCATTCGATCTGGCATTCTGTCTGGCATATCTTCTGACATTTTATCTGGCACATCTTCTGGCATTCTATCTGGCATATCTTCCGGCATTCTATCTGACATTTTATCTGGCATTCTCTCTGGCATACCTTCTGGCATTCTATCTGGCATATCTCATGGCATTTTATCTGGCATATCTTCTGGCATTCTATCTGGCATATCTTCTAGCATTCTATCTGACATTTTATCTGACATATCTTCTGGCATTCTATCTGGCATATCTTCTGGCATTCTATCTGACATATCTTCTGGCATTCTATCTGGCCGTTGAGGTCCAGCGGTTCACACTGAGCTGGGAAGTTGGTAAAGAGCTTGGCGAAGAGTTGGCATGGCGGAAGTTGAGGTGGAAGTTGATGCAGACATGGTCGAGGAGGAAGAGGAGGAGGAGGAGAAGGAGGAGGAAGAGGAGGAGGAGGAGGAAGAGGAGGAGGAGAAGAGCTAGCCGAGGAGGAGAAGAACAGCTCTGATAAAATCTAACAACCCTCACCTGGCAGGTGGGGAAAAAACATACATTGGGAATGTCATAATCCCAACTGACGAACTCATATTTTTCAGAGGGGTTGTTTGAAACCACCAACCATGATACTATTAACCATCATTAAGCATATAATAACCATAAATTCAGCATTATTAACAGTAATCCATTCAATGAGTATATTTATCACCCACATTTGAGCAGTTTTCAGGTCATCCCCATCGGCCCCAGGCGCCAAAAAAGGGCGCCAAAATGTCGGAGGAGGAAGCCAAGGCGCGTTGGAGCGGAGCGGCAAGTTGGACGATTTCCATAGGGAAGTGGATAGTCTATGGATAATGATTCATGAAAAAATGGCTGCCGACATGATTTTACTTACTGGTGCTAAACGTAGGGAATGGGGGAATGATCTATGATAACTATCAATCATCCCAGCAACCCCCAGCAACCCATCCATTCCCTACGTTTAGCACCAGTAAGTTTAGGGAAATGTTGTTTTTCGGATGAATCAATGGGTCAGATTTGGATTTCGGGAGATATTATTTAGTTGGTGGTTTGGAACATGATTTTTTTCCATAATATATGGGATAATCCTTCCCATTGACGAACTCATGTTTTTCAAGATGGTTAAAACTTAAAACCACCAACCAGTTATTGATATTTGGATGACCCAAGATTTCCATGGCGAAAAAAGGATGAACAAAAAAACTGATGAACAACGACCGTTTGCGCCGTTGCGACCTGGAATGATGGTACGGGGGGATCATACCCTTAAATATGCCCAAATGATTTGATTAGTGAATCATTATTGATTTAGCCAGATATAGCCAGAATTATGGTATCTTTGATGGGTGCAGAACTTCAGAACATGGAAGAACGCTGGTTTTTGTGGACTATGCCAACGGGATGCAACGATTTTGTAATGGAGACTCATTTACAAATAGGGATTTAATCAACCATTGTCTAGTGATACAATGGGGTCAGAATATGACACAATGGGGCCATTTGGTTTATGATGGTTTATGCTTTGCATGTAAACTCACTGTGCCTTCCGGCAAGAAACACCACCTTTTTTGGATGGAACAAAAATCACAAAATCACAACATTGCCAAGAGGTTTAACACTACCAGCTCCAACGCTTCATGAAAGCTGCTTGCTGCTTGGGTGTGCAGGCCTTGTTCGATAAAGCTCAGCAGAGGAACAAGCAAGCTGCCGCTCCGGCGCCGGGAACTCAAGCTTCAAAAGTGACGACGGAATTCCGGGAATCATTAATCCTCAAGATCCTTAAGGTAGCGCCCCCAAAGGTAAGGTTGGTTTGTAACTAGCTTAACTAGAGTTTTTAGTTACTGGGCATTCCAAACTAACGTTATAACTAGGTGGGCACCACCTCGTATTAGAACTGCATGTTGGGACCTTAGATCCTGCGGATGGATCTGGATGGTTTTCAGGACTTCAAACTTCAAACCGATTGAAGTTGAGAAGATGATGGAATGATATGGGATAAGGCAGAAGTATATTATATATATATACATATATGTATATATACTATAATGTTAAATTATTACATTATATTTTATGTCCTAGTATGTATATATATATGGCAAACTGAATAATAACACATCCCCAGCAAAGGCTGTTGAAAAACATCCAGATGGTTGGTTGATGAGATGGTTTTACGGCATTGGATTTACCACGTAGTTATGTAGGAGGTTAGTTATTTGAATGCTGATGATAAAACTAATGGTGATTTACCGAATGTATGACTTTTGCTATTTGGGATGATTAATGTAGGAATATGTAGGACGTTTACCACATTAATGTAGGATCATTTGAGGGATGATTATGATGATAAAACCCGTCCCCAATTTGATTTGGTGGAAAAAAAACGATGTTCAGCTTTTGCCAGTCGCCAGGGTTCAAACCTCCCGCGGGGGACGCTTCGCAGCGTTCGGAGACGACAGCGATTGAAGGCGGGATGCAGCCCGCAACAAAAAAGTTGAATAGTTAAGGGGATACTTAATGATATATATATATATATATGTATACTGTATGTATATCTACAGCATTCTGGGGGTTATAAACCAGCAAACATCCCCTCCGGTAATTTGACAGTTTGCTCTTGAGAATGGTCTTTTCAATAACAGTTGATTTTCCATGATTTTCCTAGAAAAAACATTGGTGATTGTCCAGTTCGCAAACTGTAAAGGTTTAACCAGAGGCTACCCTCTGGTAAACTAACATAGCTATGGAAAATCACAATTTTTTATGGGTAAATCCACTCTGAATCACCATTTTCAATAGCTATGTTAGTTTACCAGAGGCTAGTGGTTTCATTTTTTCACATGTTCAACCGGCAAGGCCGGGATGATTGATGATGATCCCTGATGACCAATGGCAAAACCACCAAACAGTGTACTTGGGGGATTCCTCAATTAGATAAGCTCCCAGCTATAAACTTCCGTCCATGTTTATAAATGGATTTCCAAGGGAATTACATTCCCATTCACTTTTCCGTGATATTTCCATATATTCTGCTGTTTTTTTATTTGTTGAGCCAGCATGTGCCGACATGGCCTTCAGTTTCCACCTTCCCAGGGTTCACCCTGGCTTTCGGTGAGGAGCTCAAAAAAATGCAGCGACAACGAGTCACTGAGAGTCGGGACGTGTTTTCTCCGAATCGGAGCTCGTCTCACTACCTGCCCTGGATTGGACACAATCTGAGACATCGAGACATCGAGTGATCTCTAAAATCGCTTGGTGATGCCGGGAGCTAAATTGCTAAGTCTAAGTTGGTAAACAAAATTTAGCATAATATGATATAATATGATATAATATGACAGTGAGGTTTGTTTGGTAAATGTTGGTAGGCCTATATTTGTCACGGTCGTTCACGTGGCGGGAACGTTTACGAAAGCAACAGCCACATTTCAGGTTGGGCCAGGCATGGCCAGGCCTTGAGATGGTGACCCCCAGTTGAACATGGTTTGTTTGTCAAGAAAGAAAAACCGGATGATATCCCTCAAATAATCCTATTAAAGTTAACTAATATAATTATTATATTAGAAAAAGACAGAAAATATATTGCTAAGTAGGGAACATCATATTCCAGGTTTCCAAAGGTTTCAGCGGGTCTTTTGGGTATCCCCTATCTAGTAATAATGTTATATATAGAATTTGAGACATGTCCCACCAAATGACAGAATCCAAAAATCATCAGAAAAAAAAACCATTTCCATCTACGTCGGATGGGGTCCTGTGACAACTCGTGTTGTAGACCTCAGGTTCAAAATCAATTTTCAAGTGCCAAGTGGCCTGGTTGAAAAACATTTCCAAGCTGTGTCCGCTTCGGCCCTGAGGGTTGCATGGCTGTCATGGCTCTTTGCCACTTAGTCAATTAAATCCCAAGTTTATGGCATGATAACAGCATTTATAACGTTATAACCATTTAGAACCATTTATTTATAACAATTTATTTATAACCATATAATTATCGCCATGTGTAATATGTTGTAGTTGGGAAAGGGCTTTAACTCTATAGGCATTAGATTCACATTTTCCTGAGAACTTTCGGCAGTCCATCCATCGCTGGAACCAGTCCATGGCGCGTGGACATTGCTTGCGATGGCCCCGTCGATGCACCCGGCCGCAATGCAAGGCCCCCAGAAGTCTTGCAGGAGATGCTGGCAACATGTCCTGCAATTTAGTATAGGTACATCTACACGCACATTTATGTAAGTATGTATATATATATATATGTATATATGTATATAACCACTCCGAAAACAGAAAGAAAAACGTGCCAAAGTATATAGTTAGAGTATGTTACTATTAACGTGCTTTTCTAAAATTGTCTAAAATTGTTTTGGGGTTGACACCATTGTGCAGTAACCCAAAGAGCAACTGGAGATGGTTCCAGTTGAGAATTCATCAGGTAAGTTGCTCCCCCAAAGCTGCCGGGTGAGGGAAGAATAGGCAAAAGGGACCCGAAGACTGCCAGATTTTCACTGTCAGAGGCTGTATGTCAGCATATCTTTCAGATAGGTCAGATAGAATCAGATAGAAGGTTAGAATATATGCAAGATAGAATGCGAGATAGACTGTTTGATAGACTGTTTGATAGACTTGATGGAATGCCAGATAGCAGGCCAGATAAAATGTCAGATAGCATACCAGATAAGATTGCATAATCGTTGCAGGATCAAATGTCAGATAGTATGTCGGCATATTTTCCAGATAGGATGTCAGAAAGAAGGTCTGAATGTATGCTTTACAACAGTTGCCACGTTGAAGGGTCACACGAAGTAAAGGCAGGGCCATTGCTGCTGGAAGCAGCTGGCTCCACGGCTGGTGGAGCCAAAAGTGTAGCGCAGCGCATAGCAGGACACTTGCAGGTACCATTACGGCCAACGGCCAAGGATATTACCCTCTGGTTATTCAACATAGCCATGGAACATGGCCCATTTATAGATGATTTTCCCAGCTAGAAACCTCCATTTATTTTTGGGATTTTCCATGTTTATGTTAGTCATAACCAGATGGTAACACATTTCAAAATACCATTAATCGGTCCATCTAAACCAGGGGTACCGGGTACCTGCAAGATCTTGAAAGCATCTAGGCCAAACTCCGCCTCCTAAATTCGCAATGTCATTGGGTGAGTCTCTAAGCTGGGGAATCCAAGCTTTGTTTTATGCCCTTGCTGCAAGGTCTTCCCGATTCTGGGATGGTGAAACAATTCCGCGAAAAATCCTCCGCGTTTTAGGCGACTATAGACTATAGATGTATCCACTATGAATATCGATAAATTGTGGACTGGAATCTAGAATTAACGATAAACTCAATATCTACTATAGATAAATCCCAACTTGTAAGAATTGTAAACTAACATTTAAACCAAGGGGTTCGGCTATCGGGGGTCCCCCAACATGCTCGGTGTCTCCGCTAAAGAGTGGCTGCCACTAGATAGCCACGATTACAGGTAGTGGCATCGCATAGTTAGCTCAGTTTGTTTTTGTATATAGCACGTATAACTTGGATCATATTTGCTTGGATTTTAATGTAGGACAGTTAGTGGGTTTATAGACCAAACATAATACTTTTGGCACCAGCTTAAGTCACCATTCACTCATTGTTTTGATATGTTGTGATATGTTGTGATAGTGTTTCTCCCAGTATATCCATCTATATCCCCATAGATTGATGCTAAACTATGGTAAAATCACCATTGTTATGTTGTCATTCTTGCAGTCACGACTCAGTAGATATTCCGTGGCTCTATTTTACTGTCCCAAGTTTGTCATTGTTAAATCACCACACAAGAAAATACTAACCCATCCACCTAATATGACACACACCCCTCGAAACATGGTGCATGGGATAAAACAACATATTTGGGACCATACGATGGGCGGTTTTATATCAGTTTATAACGTTAAAATCAGTTTTCAACTATAGAAGGTTATATAAACGGTTAAACATGGTTTCACATGTGTCTTTAATTATATACATACATGATCATAAATGGGATTAAATGGGATTATAGTTGACTTATAGCTGGTAAAGGGCCATGATAATAGTAATAACTGTAATATGAAAAGGGGATGGGATTGCTTCTCCTTTCGAGTCACAGTGAGAGCCTCAGAGATCTACCCGCAGTTAGTATTCCGCAGTGGCTTCGAGAGCAGCTGAACCAGTCGTTGGAAGAAAACAGTTCCTGCTGGATACCCTCCAGTAATCAAACATGACAATGGAACATACCCGCTGGTAAACTAACATAGCTATGAAAATCACATTTTTTGCTTTGTAAATCAACTATAAATGGCAATGTTCAATAGCTATTTGTTAAATTACTAGAGGGTAACATAGGGCAACATATTTCTGTCAGGATTGTTGTTCAAACATGCTCCAACCCGGTTTATGGGTAAATGATAGCCACTAGGGTAAATAGGTTATTTTGATTTTACCTGTATGTTTACCCAATTTACCCCTCTTGTACCTGGGGTGTTTGGAGCAACCCTGTTTATAGAATCTATTTTCCCATTGAAACTGTTTTAGAAAATCGGGGATTCCCGGCTAGCCATGTTTCACTACCGGAATGAAGTTGGGATTGAAACGACTAAACATGGGTATCTAAGCAGTAAACATAGAGATCTAACCCATGGGATGAGGTGATGGCTCAAAATCTCCTAATTTGCTGTTTCCTGTTTCAGTTGAACGTAATTACATATGTATATATATATATATATATACTTATTTATATCATAGATAATTTGGTACATATATACATATATATAATATATATATATCCTCAGGGTATGTATATATATATATATATACATATGTGTGTGTGCATGCTGCATGTCAATACAGCACCGTTTTTTTCGCACCCATCAAATTCCAAGGTGAAAGCCCGGATTTTGTGAGGTTTGGAAAATGTTTTTTGTATAGTTTTGTCGTGTTTGGCCACTTGGATATGGTTCTCAGCATATGGACATTTACTCTCTGGGAATTTAACATCGCTATGGAAAATGGCCATGTATAGTTGATTTACCTATTAAACATTGTGATTTTCCATAGCTATGTTAAATTACGGGTGGGTATCTCACTTTTTGGAGCAATATTGGGTGGTAATCATCAAGAAGGGGGAGTCGACCAACAATAATCCAATGTTTGCATTTTTTTGGTTCCATGTTCAATTGAAGTAAGATCATCGAGAGCCTCCCTAAACCGCGTGGAGTTTATCGTCATGCTGATCGTTTAGTTTAAATTGTAATTTCATGAAACTCATGAACTCATGAACTCTCATTTAACAAAAAAACATGTCAGAGTTTCTGTCATGTGCTATCCTTTGGTATCCAATGGTTATGGACCATCCCATCCAAATATGGATTTGTTTGTCCGCTTTTTCCACAAGGTGGTACCCCCCAGTTCGTTTATAAACCCCAGCATATATACCGATTGGTGGTTTGGAACATATGTTATTTTTCCATATATTGGGAATTTCATAATCCCAGCTGACTTTCATATTTTTCAGAGGGGTAGGTATACCGCCAACCAGTATAGTTCTAGAATGTTCGAAATGTACCTGCCATAGTGCGCATCGAATCCACCTGGTGATTTGCACCAACTTGGCTAACCTTATAAACTGTGGTTAAAGAATTTCATTTCTAGTGGTTAAGCAACCCTTTACGTTGGTCCATAATGTCTATGTGCCATAGATGATTAAGTACAATTGACAATTAATCATGTTCCATAGGTGATCGAGTAAATGGATGAGACTTGTCACCATGGTTAATAAATGGTTAATTGTTAACCATTGTTAATTATAATCATAACTTCCATTTCTATGGTTAAGCAACCATTTAAGTCTTCATTAGCTATAGATATAACCAGCAAAAACCCTAGTTGTTGGACTTATGCTCACCAACTTAGCTAACTATAGTTCATCAACCATTTAAGTTCATCAATTGATGAACCAACTAACAATTGTCTATTAACCATTTAACTATTGGTTCATCATGAATTAAGCTATTGGTTCATACCATTAATCATAACTTACATTTCTACCATAGACTTTCCATTAAGCATTTACCATTAAGTGAATGATAACCATTAGCCATAGATTTCCATAGATTTTCCATTAAACCTAGATTTCCATAGATTTTCCATAGATTCACCATGAACCATTGGTTCCTCCACCTTTTTTCACAGGATTGGAGGCCCGAGCACGGCGGCCTTCTGGTGGACGCCAAGGAGGGCGCGGAGAAGGCCAAAGCCGTGGTCCCCGAGTGGCTCGGCTTTGAAACAATGGGCGTGGTGCGTGGTTCTATGGTTATAACCCATAGGAAAATGGTGATTTAATCGGAAAACCATGGGAAAACCATGTGAAAATTGTTAATAATGGTTAATAATTAATTGTAACTGGTGATTTCTATGGTGATTCATAGTGGTTAATAATGGTTAATAGTGATTAATGATGGTTATAAGTGATTAATGATGGTTATTTCTATGGGATTATACATTTTATAAATCTGGTCAAATTATAACGACCGAGCCCGTCGCGACCGAAGCCTGGGAATCATAGTTAGATTGCGGGGAATCATCCCAAAATATCCCAACATGGCCCAACAACTCAGGTTAGTGAAATATTGTAATTTACCCAGATTAATATAGTCCTTTAATATACATATAATATACATATAATATGCATAATGTATTTTACATATACATATTTTAGATTTAATATAGAGTTATGTATATGTTTTTTACATATACATATACGATATACATATATATATATATATACACATATTTGTTGATATTTAATGTAGAGTAGAAATGATATTAACTCATAGAATTTTGAACACTACCCTCCGGTAAATGAACATTTCGACCGTGAACATCAACAATTGTTCGTGGTTTCACTAATCTTCCAACCCCGACTCACGGCAGGGTCTATGTTAATTTACTGGAGGGTAATATAGCTATGGAAAATCACCAGTTTGATCCAGTTTCAACAGGTACATTTGATAAATAAATGGGACATTTTCCATAGCTATGTTAAATTACCAAAGGATATCACCAACAAAAGGGCGAATTGTACCACACACATACATTTTTTTAAATATAAAATGGTACTTACTTAAGTTCGTTTCAGGTAGTTGTTTGATGATTTTAAAATATCTATCATCAATAAATGTGTATGAATGGAGTTGGCCAACAAAAATTGTGTTTGGATGGGAAAAATGTCAGTAGCACTGGGGAATATGTTTAAAACTCGACTATTAGAGAACGGACCTTTTTAATAGTTTTTTTTTTGGGGGTATCTATTATTAGTATGTATCACTTGACCGTGCAGAGCCAGGGGGTGGAGTTTTCAGCCCATTGGTGCCATGTTGAACGTAGCTGGTATGTTGATGTTGGTTGATGGTTTCATTTTTTCGAAGTACCTCCTGGCATTTTTTCACAATTTGCTATGTAAAGTTGCCATGTATGTCATTGATTTAGCTAGACCAATGTTGGAGGTGGCAGTATCATTTAGTTCATTTTAAGTCCTCCATCATATCTCGCCACACCGGCATGGTGTGCTCCAGCGCAAGTCCAAAGAATTTCGAACCACCTGGGCGCATCTTCATAGTTACCTTCCAGTAAATTAACAGTTCGACCCTGCCATGAGTCGGGGTTAGAAGATTAGTGAAACCATGAAAATTGGTGACTTTTCAGGGTCGAACTGTTAATTTTCTGGAGGGTATCATCATCCTTCATAGTTATATACACATATATACTGGTTGGTGATTTGGAACATGGCTTTTATTGTTCCATATACTGGGAATTTCATCATCCCAACTGATGAACTCCATCATTTTTCAGAGGGGTAGGGCTCACCACCAACCAGTATATATATATAACTATGAAATATATATATAGTTATATAGCATATAGTTATATAATATATTGTTATAGTCATATATATATATATAGTTATGTAATATATAGTTAAAATCATGTATATATATATAGTTATAGTTATTTATAAAAAACACAATGCGTTTTGTTTCTTAGTACCAACCATGGATATCCAGGGATCATGATCCTTGAAGATCGACGTACGTCGTTCTCAGTGGATGGCTTAGCCAACAGAAATCGACACTGCGTATCTAACATCAGTCATGGAAGGGGTAGTTGAAGTATTATAAGCTGAACTAAATTTATAGTACTAAAAACATGTAATACTTAGAATAAACATAAATAAGACTGAGAGATTATAAGAATGAGAAATTATAATGAACATAAATTGGAATGACCCCAGTCACTATACACTATACTCTGGTTATATTTGCCAACAGAAACCAATCGTTTGGAGCGCCCTTTGGCACCTTTCTGCTAAGGTGGTGCCCCGGAGTTAGCAAGGTGAAAAACACCCGCATCACTGGGGGCACCGAAGTAGGAAACGACCATATTGCATCCCGAATGAAATTTGGGATACCACCAGCTCTGTATGGATAAATATGATATATATCTCTATATATATATATCTATTTGTATCAGGTGGCGATCACAGGGATCTCGTTTTGGTTGAATCCCGCGTAAGTCACTGATGATGATCGGTTTGATGATGAGTACTGTCAGAATCATGCGGAGATTTCTGAGGAGAAAGTCATGAAGCCCATTCCTTCAAAAAAAGTCATCATATGTTGGCTGCAAAGTCTTCACGTGATGACTTCGTTGGAGGCAACCGGTCGAAGGCACAGAAATTGGACACCCTTTAAGTTGCGTAAGTACTTGAAGACATTCATTCGCGGTCAATTTAAGAATCAGAATGATGCCGAAAACTGGTGGTGTTGTTGATACTGTTGAAGAACCTTGAGTGTTTCACTGTTGACGTTTGATTTTGTTTGGGTCCAGCTGTCCATTGTTGTTGAGCTGGCACTCTGCATCACTGTCCCATCGAGATTTCTTTGTTGGATCCAGCCCCCCGAGGGCACCGAGGGACCCGGAGGGAACCGGGCAAGATCTTCCAAGGTTCAATTCCTTGATTGCCTTCCTAGTGCCGCGAGAGCATTGGGCCCTTTGGCTGACTTGACTTTTGGAAATCATGGGAAATCCTCGAACCTTTCATATTTTTCATGGGGACTTGTCCATTTCAATGGGATTTAAACAAGGGACCTAAATTGGTGTTGAATGATGCTGAATGACTTGTACCCTTCAGTGAACTCTAAGTTTGCTACGGGATGGCCCCTGAAAACTTTGAAGACATGATTTTCGGGAAAATCCGATAAATATGATAACTCATTCGGGAATATTCAATGAATGGGAAACTAAAATGCTATATATATATATAACCGACATCATGGTTAATAAATATGGCGAATATCGTGAGATGCATGACTTACTTGGATTCCCGCAAGTGCATCATACCCTGCGGTAATTGAACATAACTATTGAACGTTTACCAGTAGTACCCGCACGAGGCGGGGCGGAAGTTGCCTTAAAGATATATATAAGACCTTTCTCATCTATAGAACTTGCATGCGCCGTGCGCCAGCCAAGCCCGTGCGTGCGTGCAC
>Ga0126342_10019057_pt1 | contig 11707 bp, 11 predicted proteins | sample Cyp1metagenome_FD_92528 | JGI IMG/M metagenome (GOLD analysis project Ga0126342, IMG submission 92528) | Coral microbial communities from Lord Howe Island, Old Settlement Bay, Australia - Cyphastrea 1 metagenome | ecosystem: Host-associated > Invertebrates > Cnidaria > Coral ... | reverse complement strand
TGGTGAATCTATGGTTAATAATGGTTAATCTATGGTTAATAATGGTTAATCTATGGTTAATAATGGTGAATCTATGGTTAATAATGGTGAATCTATGGTTAATAATGGTGAATCTATGGTTAATAATGGTTAATCTATGGTTAATAATGGTTAATCTATGGTTAATAATGGTTAATCTATGGTTAATAATGGTTAATCTATGGTTAATAATGGTGAATCTATGGTTGATAATGGTTAATCTATGGTTAATAATGGTTAATCTATGGTTAATAATGGTGAATCTATGGTTAATTAATTTTGAATCTATGGTTAATAATGGTGAATCTATGGTTAATAATGGTGAATCTATGGTTAATAATGGTGAATCTATGGTTAATAATGGTTAATCTATGGTTAATAATGGTGAATCTATGGTTAATAATGGTGAATCTATGGCTAATAATGGTGAATCTATGGTTAATAATGGTTAATCTATGGTTAATAATGGTGAATCTATGGTTAATAATGGTGAATCTATGGTTAATAATGGTGAATCTATGGTTAATAATGGTGAATCTATGGTTAATAATGGTTAATCTATGGTTAATAATGGTGAATCTATGGATAATAATGGTGAATCTATGGATAATAATGGTGATGTTTCAACCAGGATTGGGCTGATTTGACAAACCAGAATGAGGGAAACTGATGCTATAATTACATTGTTTTGATTGGAATTTAATTGCTGATTTAAATGGAATTTACTTTTCTGATTGAATGGGATTTAGTCGGATTTAGTGATTCAATGGATTTCGATGGTGATAACTATAGCGGATTTACATGACAAAACATTGGGGAAATCAAGCATTCTATGTGGTGATAGAATGTGACAGCCAACAGTATATTGTTGCCATCATATCGAATTCACAGTGATTTCACATGAGTACTGTGCATCATTTGATTACATGCATGTTTTCCGGATAGTTTCCAACAAGCCATCTGTGTTTTACCAGAGAATTGTCATGCGGTTGTCAGTTTTGTTGCAGGTCAGTTTAACTTGCAGTACTGTACCTAGACCGCTTAGTCTCCACACACAAGGGCCGCTTGATACAACAAAGGCACCAACTGGTTTATTGGAGCTCTGATTTTGAACATACACCAACTGTACGTGGTTGGTTGCGTAGATGCTGCCTGTATGATGGTATATGATGGTATATGAGTGTATATGATTCTTAATTGATGGTATATGTACCAACCTTCATAGCTGACACGTGCTATATCAACCCCTATATCGAAATGACCCAAATGATCCCACGTGACATTTCTCGACATCAATACCTCGAGGATAATATCTGTTTGCAGTTCGTTTTTGCGTACTTTTGGTTGATGGAATACCTGTCCGTTTTAAACCCATTTACCCCCTGGTAAATTAACATAGACCCTGAAAATGACCAATTTATAGTGGAAACTAGTCTTCCAACCCCTATCTGGCAGGGTCTATGTTAATTTACTGGAGGGTAAATTAGTATTCATGAGAGGAAAAGTGCAACAGATGTTTGGGCCGAAGTACCCTCTCAAATGGGGCTCACTGATGTGAGATTTGAGATTTCCTGGAACCCCATTGGTTGGAGTCAAGCATGACAAGCACAGTCATTGGCGGCTGCATGTTTATCGATTTTTACTTTGCATATGTCGGCATTGTTGTCCTTTTATGCGAAACATGTTCTTTTGCTAAACAGGCTGTCTTTTTTGGTATTCAAACTTCTTGCATTTCATCTTGTCTTTCTTGGTATTCAAACTTCTTGCATTTCATCTTAAAATTCTCATGTAGGGACTGAAGATACATAAATATGATGAGACACCGAAGGTTTTACCTAATGAGTTTAACAAGAAGTAGATGTGACATGATGTGAGCAATAAATGATAAAGATAATTCGTTGACAACCGCGGCTACTAAATCCACAGTTCCGGAGCTTGTCCCATGTAAAAACTTGGTTACGAATATGTATACCAATCCAAGCTGAGTCTCGCTGGTCTTTTGCCAACAGGGACCAATTCACACATGGGGACCCATAGTGGCTCATTGAACTTTCATAAAGTCCTTTAGACATACATCATAGGAACGGGGAACGTTCTAAGTTTCGGTCTCAGCAACTACTGCTACCCACCGCCTGTCTTGGGTCAATCGATGGTTTTATATATACAATGAACCTAGTTATCCGTTTTTAGGTAAAAAAAAGTTGAATCATGTTGGGGAATTATTCAATTTGCTGGTGTGTATATATATATACACATACAAACAGTACATCCGATTTCATTCCTTGGTACCATATTGAATTCACCACAATATTCCTCAAAGAATTGATAACATTCCAAGTTTTGATTTCAGCACCTCCCTCTAGCACCGTCTAGCACCACATGGTTTGGGTCGACAACTATTTTTTCTTTGTCATATGAACCCTTGTTGTCTTATATTGTTGTGAGATTCATATTTTCCACTATGTTTTGTCACTTCCCGGCACTGGGACAGCATTGAGGCGGAGAGCCCGGCGCCTATGCAACTCCTTCTGGATCAGACCCAAAGCAAACGAAAAACCCGTGGCACATCTGGAATACGGAGATCCACAATTAGAACAATTGCGCGCCTACGTGAAAACCCAAGCGGCCACTGCTGGCTGCCATGAGAGGTTAATTGGCAACTTCGATCAAGTATGGAGCCTGGCCTTCCAGCCCAGGAAAACATGCCTGCAGAAACGGGCCTCTTTTCCTGTTGATGATCCTTTGTACAAGAGCCGTCCTTGGTGAAGTGCCACCTGGTGGTGATATCCTACATGGGTCTGTCTGGAAATGAGGTATACAGTACCACAATTAATGGCCATGAAATAGTGAGGGAAACGATTTTCCTAACCATCCAATTTTGTGATTTCCCTCTAAATCGAAGACACATCCACAATCACCATGTCCACCATTTGGCTTTTCCCAGCTATCTCAACCCAGCTATCGCAGGTCTTTGAGGGCGGCTCGCGGCCATTCAACTTGGACATCGCGATGCTCACAGGCTGGAAACATGGATGGAAAATGGATAGAACATGGATATGTAGAGGAATTTCCATTAATGGATATTTCGAGGAGTTTTCCGAATTCCCATTCATGGATGGAAATACCCATTCTGCAACCTCTAAATTCCATGTTCCCAGTGTTTAGAGGTTCTTGGGCTTTTGTGGGCGTTGCAGCATGTTTGTTTGGTGAGCTGATCCTTGGACCCATGATTTTGATACGTGACGATATGCATTGTATTCCCAAATCATCCCCACTTTTGTGGGAAACAGCCATTTCTGTTGGTTGGTTCGCTCCGTACTTCGGGTATGGTATGGATCAACTAGTTGCTTTAGCTTACCTAAGAATCGTTGCTTATTTTATAGCTATCATATGGTAGCAAATGGTAACAGTTTCAGCACTTTCGAGGTTTACACCAACCACTAGATACCACTGGCCACCAAAAGCTCACTGAGATATGTGAATATTATTATATAATATTGTATTTAAATATATAATAATATATATATATAATAATATATATATATATACATAATGTACGATCTTTTATTTTGGATTTACCACCTTGCAACAGCTCTAGCCGCACCATCCCCGTATGAGAAGCACATTTCCTCCGGGGTCTACCACATACCACTCATACATTTACCTTTTTTCCCTATTATGTTGATTTGCAAATTTGAGATTACGCTTGGATGTGCAGTTGCAAGATAGCCACAGTTCCCAGGGTTATATGCTAACTTGTAGTGGTTTGCAGCATGGTTACAACAAGCAAGTGCTTTCTTTTTTGGGCCAACTCACAGTGCTCCCCCACCCTCCTGTCGCGTGCTGAGGCCCGGGCAACGAGCCGGAACCCTTCGTGCGGTTGCAGCGGCCCTTCGCATGCACCTGCCTCTGCTTTGGGCGGCCCAGGCATGGCATGATAGAGGGTGATGGTTGCATGAGGGGGATGAATCCTCTAAAAACTAGAAATGGGAACATTGGGCACATAAGAGCGTCGAAACCTTACGGAGGTCAGGTGATATGATCGGCGGTTGAAACCACGCAAAAGTCATTCCTTTTATGAGCTCTTGGACAAGCAAAGTTCTTGCAAATGAGCTGCGTTTTGAATCATATGGAGGTGTCTTAAAACTTGGAACCCATTGGAACCCCCCAACAATCAATAATCAATCATAATCAATGCACTTTGTTCCGACTGAAACGACGTTTGTCTTTCCCGTTGCATGCTGTTGCCTCAGGATGCACATCTACAATGCCCAGCAAACTCAGGGGTGGAGAGAGAGCTGGGAGTTGTTATTTGCACCCTCCGAAAATATAGGAAAAGAAACAACAACATATATACATGTATAGTCATATATAGTCATAGTCATATGATATGTAATTAAAAAATATTATTTATATATAAATATATATAATATTATACATGTATATAGTGGTTCCAGTTTTATTTTGAAACACTCTGAGGTTTGCCACCATGTTTTCGCAAGCAGTGGCGGATGGGCTGATCTACCCACTACCTGCAATTTGCTAGACTATTTCTGATGACAAGGACAAACATTTGAACATCAATGGAAATGGGAGTGAAATTTATGTCAGTCTATTCAGGTGAGATGACAAAATTATTTTGAATCTATTGATGATGCTGCCCGCTTCTTGATCCTTGGCTAGGCAAAGATTTTTCAATGCTGGTCATTTCTCGGAGACCTTTGTTTACCTAATTTTCCGGAATGCCCCCGTTGTTTGTTTATTGTATGGTATGCCATGTTGAAAATGATTCATAGTTGCTGCCAGACTTTGACCGCCCGGGGACCCCCCGGAACTCAGTAGGATGGTTTGTGAAATTACTCGTAGGATATATGGCAAATGAAGTTGCAGCCTTTTTTATTTCCAGAACTTCATCAGAATGGAGCATACCCCTGGGTTGCTCAGCCCTGAAACGAAATGGTATCATCGTGGAAACGGGGCTCTGGTGCTTTTCCGAGGGCAAATGAACATCGCGGATATGTGTGGACTATTGTGGAATGATGTATATATATATATATACAAATACATGTGTCAAATGCGGATATCACGAACATATTGAATATTTGAAAATATGAGTGAAACGCTACATAATAAATTAATCATAGGGATGGTATTGAGTGTCAGCCAACTGCCCCTTCCGGTGAGGCATTGACGAATCAACTCATTGCCAGCACAGTGGAACCATATTCGTGCTGCCACTTACGCATTGGAATGAACGACCCTTGGTGCTTTGGTCTGGGAATGACCCTGGGATTTTCACACCCGAAAAGTGAGGGTGGTATAGTCGAATTGGGGTCTTTAAATTTGGATGGTGTCATGCTAAAATGACCAAACTTTATTAAACTTATGGATTCATTGGTACACTCATTTCGAGCAATTATCAGCGAAAACATAGGGATTCCTCTAAAAATACCCACCCCCAGAAACCCTAGTTTAATCTTGGAATTTTGTCATTTGGAGAAGTCAAGTTATAATGATTGCAGCGAAAGGAGAATAAGCAGACATGAAGTGTATTTTGCAGTAGCATGGGCTCACCGTTTCCACCAGTTGCAATGCTCTTCGACATGTGGGACCTTGTTTTTTCAGGAATGTGCAACGTCACTTTCAAGAAATTTCCTGGGCAACAATAAAACTTGTGGTGTATTGGTTGTTGGTTGCATTACGTTGCAATTTTTATGTTTTATTTTTCTCTTCTTGAGACGATGAGGATGATGATGATGATGATGATATGTGACGACATTGTTGTGCTGAGTGGCCCGACATGGCCCAACCAGTGATACACTTTCCATCGATGGTATTTGTCATCCCCAGCACCTGACGGTCACATCTTGCCGGCTCAGGATGAAGCAGGGGGCGAAGTCCTGAAAGTGGATCATCATTGCTGCGTTGCTTCAGCTGCAACGGGGGAGAACGGGGCCATGGGGCCAAACCTTGACAGGTGCGCTGTTTCATGTGGAAATAGATTTGGAGGTTTTCATATGTTTTCATAAATGGGGAATCCCCAAATGGAAGGTTCATGGGAAATCCTGCTATAAATGGGTGATTTGGTAGCCATAGTTTTGGAAACCCTGATTTGGAAGATGATCTTCACGCTGAAATCGGCCATTGCAGAGGTTTGCCATGCGAGCTTATCGAGCGGATTCTCAACATTTGTGTGTTGGCCAGTCTTTGAAAGACTTGGATTTACTGAACATGTTTTGTTTACTTTCTCACAGATTAATTCATGTTAATTCACTATTTGGGGGGGTTCTGTCGGGATGATCATGAATTATCATTAATTAACTATCTGATCTGTAATTTCTTATGGTCCTCTTAGGCAAATCCATAAGAAATGGATTGATTCAGCACCCAAAGTCTGTGGATTTGGGGCTGATGTTCCTGCCCCGTTGGTTGGTGTTATCTATACGGTACAATCCAAGATCAAGGGGATGGTCATGATATACCCATTTTTTATTTCTGACTTTTTCAGTGGGAAAAAGAAATCATGTTGGAAACCGTTGGGTTTTAGGGGACCAAGGCATGTCCAGAATGGATTACGCACCATCAGCTGCCAAGCTCCCCCAAATGGCGCTGGAATTGGATTGGACATGCCGCGACTGTTTATGGCTGTTTTTTGTTTTTGTGAAGATCTTTCGGCTTTGCCCAGTAGTGACAAGTGCGCAAATGTCTGCCTATGTCGGGTGGGCAACATGGCTATGTGGATCCATCAGCGCATATGAAATGGCTAAGCTCGATCTTCATTTGCTGTGCTTGACTGGAGAAGGAGTGACCTTAAGCGCCCCCCGCTCCATGCTTGGGTATGACCTGCGCAAGTTGGTGTCGGAGAGGCTTCCATGCAAACCAGCTGCAGAGCTCGCCGTGCATCACGTGAATCGAACCTGACGCTGGATAGAACCTTGGGAGAGCAAGGGTTTGGAAAATCAGCAATGCTGTCCTGCACTTACATACCAACAAATGTGTTCACTGCATGGTGTTATGTCCGTGGGCTCCCGACTTGTGAGAGAGAATTTGTCCTAGAAGGTGTTACACAACTTGAAGGAGCAGTGCCTGGAGAGTATTTACAAAATTTGCCCCAAAGCCTTGCAAGATTGACTTTATGTGATTCCTTCAACCAAAGCCTGGCAAGGGTCACGTTGCCATCGAGTCTTCAAAGCTTGAGCTTTGGCAGGGAGTTCAACCAAAGCTTGGAGCGGGTGACTTTGCCACCGAGTCTGCAAAACTTGAGTTTTGGCTTTGAGTTCGACCAAAGCCTGGAGCGGGTGACCTTGCCATCGAGTCTTCACAGCTTGAGTTTTGGCAGGGAGTTCAACCAAAGCCTAGAGCAGGTGACATTGCCATCGACTCTTCAAAGCTTGCGTTTTGGATTTGTATTCAACCAAAGCCTAGAGCGGGTGACTTTGCCACCGACTCTTCAAAGCTTGAGCTTTGGCTATATGTTCAACCAAAGCCTAGAGCAGGTGACATTGCCATATTGAGTCTTCGAAGCTTGAGTTTTGGCGATGGATTTAATCAAAGCTTAGAGCGGGTGACTTTCCAACCGAGTCTTCACAGCTTGAGTTTTGGCAGGAAGTTCAACCAAAGACTAGAGCGGGTGACTTTGCCATCAAGTCTTCAAAGCTTGAGTTTTGGCAGGGAGTTCAACCAAAGCTTGAAGCGGGTGACGTTGCCATCAAGCCTTCAAAGCTTGAGTTTTGGCAGGGAGTTCAACCAAAGCTTGGAGCGGGTGACGTTGCCATCGAGTCTTCAAAGCTTGAGTTTTGGCAGGGAGTTCAACCAGAGCCTGGAGCGGGTGACGTTGCCATCGAGTCTTCAAAGCTTGAGTTTTGGCGATGGATTCAGCCAAAGCCTAGAGGGGGTAAAATTATGTAAAATTGCCATCGAGTCTGCGAAGCTTGAGTGCTTGCCATTCAGTGTGCAGGGGTGCTTGCCACTCATTATACAGGGTCTCTATGAGTCTCTGTCAGTTCTGATAGCTGTGCTCAGTTTGTCTGACACTCGGGTATTGATTAGTCGCAAATAGATGCAAATAGAGGCTTGCTGCCCCAGGGTGCTTGAGGCGATCCGTTTACATTCTTTTTTGTGGTCGTCGGTGAATAGCATTGAAGCCCGCGTCAGTAAACAATTGTTGCCATGTTAGATGAAATTATTTTTCCTATAAACAATAGTCATCCATAGTCCAAAAGTATCCAATGGCATTCCAATGGCTATATCATCTTATAATATCTTATATAATGGTATATGATAAGGCTATATCCACATACATAACATAGGATCATATTTGCAATATAATGATTTGTCATCCCCCACCAACCGAGCAACAAGATCAACACCCGTGGACGGCTGCCCTTTTGTCCAGGGATGGTGGGATGACTATCCCAGGGGATCAGATGATGGGTTTTTATGATTTGTAGGCCCTTGGGTGATGAAAAATCGCAATTGACATCAATTGACAAGTTTTGAATATAGTTTGTAAGATTGTTTTTTTTAAACATCATTGACTTTATATGGTTCTTTTGCGGTTACGAAACACACCACAATGCTGGACATCATGTCCATGTTGTTTTGGGATGATTGACTCCAATGTTTGCCAATTTTGGGCATTTGATGTTTAAGCACTGAGCAGTGATGGGACATTTCCCCAACTGTGGTATCCGATAGTTGGTCAATCTTCCCAATCTTTGCTGGTTGATATGAATAATATATATATATATATATATATATATATATGAATTATATATATATAGAGAGAGAGAGTATCGAAGTATATCGAATCATGAGTTGAACATACTAATTTAAATAATGCCTCTCTTTCTTGTACAATCCAACTTATTGTTGCCTATGTTCCGGATGAATTTTCATTGGATAGGTAAACAGTCCAATTGTTAGCAATACATCAGGAAACTCATCAATACATCAGGGAATTCAATACCGTACCTAGCTAGAAAGATGAACGATTCAGCTGTGGATCATGATCCATGAACTCCGTCGGGTCTTCCAGATCCTGTTTTTGTCCGAGGATTGTTCCTTGCTGTGTTGGGGATGCCCCTGTGGCTGCCAGGACCCAGATGTTTCATAGCAACCATGATTGGGGCGGGGAAGATGTCAGGTTTTTTAGATAGTAATTCGCATCCTGATACCACACATGATAATCCATTACAATCGGGTGATTTCGGGCATGTGAATAATATTGCATTACGGGTTCGACCTGTATCAATTCCCAATCAGTGTTCCAATTGTTTGTTTTATTCATTCACATTTGTTGATGTTCCATGTCAGTTTGGCATTATTCAGTGTGTTTCCTTCACCTCGTAAACATAGTTTGTGATGGGACTGAACTACTTGTCAGGAAGGTGTTTTTCCCAATTTTGGTAGTAATTGCAGATTACACATATCACAAGGTGTTTTTGACATGACAAACACAGAGTTTCAAGCCATGCTCTTTGATTGATCTGGTTGATCACCGCAGAACCGTTTTTTGGCAGCTCTCACCCCCACAACCAAACATGCTCATTTGTGCTGGCTTACATAGAAAAGTGAGTTGTTGCCGCGCATCGTCTGCTAGTGTGATGCTTTTCTAGGACCGCATTTGTGTGAATTTCCCGAAGTGTCATCGAATTTCAGGCACGGAAATTCATGTACCCCGGTAACTTCATCAAATTCATCAACACTGTCCCTGAATAGCACAGCCAAAGTGTAGGTAGAGATACGCAGTCCCAAACATGACATGGAGCATTTTTTTTGCAAACAAACATTTTTGAGTGTTGAGGTTACCAATTCAGAACCCACCTTTTTGATCCTTTTTGGGGATCCCCGAAGGGGGGCCTCAACCAGGAGACGAACTTCGAGGTGTACGATGGCAATCAAGTCGTTCCAAGCTCAGGGCTGCCCAAACAATGGCATCGTTCCTCATCGTGATATCTCTCAGTGAGTTAGGGGTTCAACTGCCTATCAAGGTGTTCACTTTCCTTTGAAAAATCCGTGAATTGGATATAGATGTGAAAGTGCGATTGTTTCTGCATCTCAAATTTTTGGTAGTGACCTGAAATGTCAACACCAACCATGGATGTTCCTGGTCATGCAGGTGGTGGCGTGGTCATATTTCACCATAGTTACTATAGTTATAGGATGTTACAGGGCTTACATCCCATGGGGGTTGTTACAAATGGTTATAGCCATGCATGGCGTTGTGAATGGAACCCCTCCGATTGGAGAAGTGGATACCATCCATTCTTTGCCGAGCCATGACACGGAAGCTGTTTTCGCCAAAGGTTTTTTGCACCAAAACACGTGAGGTCCAGAAGGTTTCAAAATATCAGGTTAACATGTATACTAACATTTATGATCAGTTAAATCAGATATGCAAGGTTTCAACATGTTAAAATGTTAAGGTAACTTGTACACTAACATTTATGTAAGGCTCCTTTGTATTCCTTTGTAAGATTGTACAGTAACATCTCAAAATGTTCACCCATAATTTGCTGCGCACAATGATGTACCACCAATTTCATTCACCAATTTCACCAGACATGGTTAGTGTAAAACATCCCCAAACGGGATGTGTATTATCATTTATATTATCACTTTATGAAAATTGTATCCCATAATCCCATATTTATATTATATAGACGGTTCATATCCCAGTTATATCTGATGACATCCCATGGTATCATCATGTTTGGTGGTTATTCTGGAATGTTAATTAATCGACGACAGTAAGAGCAAATTCACCTAGTAGCCAATAGCTAATTAACATCTAGTTGCTTATAGCTAATGGACTCATGGATATTGAACATATGCTAATATCTAGTTGCAAATATCAAAGTGCTAATAGCAACTGGAGTCATGGATATTGAACATGCGCTCATATCTAACTGCTAATACCCTCTGGTAAACTAACATAACTATAGAAAATCACCATGTTCAATGGGAAAATCCACTATAAATGGTCATTTTCAATAGCTATGTTCAATTACCAGAGGGTACCCCTTCCATTGAGATCACTTGGCGTCCCGTGACATTCCAATGGTGACCTCAGGTGGGCCACATCCGCAGACAGTTCAACACCGCCCAGGTGCGCTGAGATGCGTTGAGTTCCCGATGTGTTTCGTAGGGCTTAGCAAGAAAACCACCAACATATGCTGTAGTTGATAAAAATGTGATAAACAAGGGAAGGTCCCCTTCTAGGCGTCGCGCGCTTTTTAACGCACGACGCCTTTAAAACCTGCATTTCGTGATTTTTTTAAAAATGCATCTTCCAAGAGGGGTCTCCGAAGTAACTTTTTTTTTACCTCACCGAAGCAATTGATGATGATGATAATGACGATGATCATGTTGATGATCATGTTGATAATCATGATGATGATGGTGATGATGATGTTGTTAATGATGACGAGAATGTTGATCATGATGATGATAATGATGATGTCGATAATGATGATGATCATGTTGATGATGATGTTAATGATGCTGATTATGTTGATACCGATGATGATGTTGAAGATGATGATGATATGAATTGCAAAGAATAAATGTGTGTAAGGAAGTAGTTGCAAGTACGCTGGTTAACGTGAACGTTCTAATCCCCCCAAACCCAACCCCATGCCCACACGCCACCGGACACCAACGTCAACATATCAAAACCGAAACATCG
>Ga0126342_10019056_pt1 | contig 11707 bp, 13 predicted proteins | sample Cyp1metagenome_FD_92528 | JGI IMG/M metagenome (GOLD analysis project Ga0126342, IMG submission 92528) | Coral microbial communities from Lord Howe Island, Old Settlement Bay, Australia - Cyphastrea 1 metagenome | ecosystem: Host-associated > Invertebrates > Cnidaria > Coral ... | reverse complement strand
TGCTGGCCATTAGAGTCGTAGTTTGAGGCTGGCTTGCTGGCCATTAAAGTCGTAGTTTGAGGCTGGCTTGCTGGCCATTAAAGTCGTAGTTTGAGGCTGGCTTGCTGGCCATTAAAGTCGTAGTTTGAGTCTGGCTTGCTGGCCATTAAAGTCGTAGTTTGAGGCTGGTTTGCTATGACCCAACTAGTTTGAGGCTAATTAGCTCGCTGTGCTTCTTTGAGGCTAGCTTCTTTCCAACATTCTTCCACATGATTGTTGGTCTTCGAGGTTTGCTTTCTGGCCAACCAATGTCCAAGCAATAGAAGCTTTGAAAGTATACCCATGCCAAGAAGGTGATTGTACAGTGAGTTGAAAAATTCAAGATCGTAGTTTTTGCATGTTTTTGCATTATTTTTACTGTAAACATGTATATTATATGTATATATATATCACCTGGATTCACCTGGTTAATTTTAACAACAACTCGCTTTTTTTTTGTAAAAAGTATCCTGGTTTTCAAATCAGAAAGGATATCCAAAACATAAGAAAACAAAACGGCTATGTCTGGTCAAGACGCAGCCCAGCATACAGGAGAGCAACACAATTTGTAATCTTGACAGGGGCACAATGAATGACAACGAGTGATTGTCAATCTGACAGCAATGCAGACCAACTTTAAAAAACCAACACCCGCTGTAAGATTTCTACTTTTTGCCTCATTCTGAAGTAGGTTTCAACTTTCAACAGTTTCTAATCATGTTCTCTATGGAGAATCATCCTGCCGTTGCTTCAACTTGCTGTTTACTCAAAGTTCAAACCCTTGATGGCCAAGTCCCTATTTTTCAATGCAAATTTCATGGATTTTTCATTCTTTTGTGCACCAAAAATCATCACTTCTGGTGACCCACCTGAGTTCCGAGGTCCTAAGTCGTTTGGCCGCCTGCGAAGCCTGTGAAAGCAACGCGGCTGTGCTCAGCGCGCTGCCACGTTTGCTGGAGCAGACAGCTCAAAACGCCCTGCCGAAACGGTGATGAGGTGCGATCCCATCGGCGAACCTCAAATGGGTACCCTTTAGCCATGGAAAATCAGCATTTTCCATAGCTTAAACAGCGTGTTTATCATCTCATTATGAACTATAAATGGGCCATTTTCCATAGCTTAAACAGATGGTAAATTGTTTGTAGATCCCGGGAGATTGGTTGATAACACCCCATTCGTGTCTATCCAATGGAGATGCAAAACTCCAATGATTGTTGGGGCTAGTTCCATTACATGTCATGAATCCATCAGTGGTATCAACTGGGGCGACCACAACTCTTCCACATGACAAAGCACCATGAAGTTATACCAGTTGTGTTCAACCAGGATTCAAGCCATGTGAGGGGCTAAATGGGCCCCTAAGATTTCTAAGGTACTATATTAGGATCCACGAAGATAGAAGATATTAAACCCTCAAAACACATAGAAGACGCACATTGGCACGGAAAATGTCGACGTTTCCGAGGCTTCCGAGCAGACCATCTTCTCTCTGTCAACCATCATTGTTATTCATTTTTTATATGTCGAAACTCAGACCGTCTGTAAAAACCCTGAGTTGTGTTTCAGAGTTGGGATGCCGAAAACTTCAAGAAAATGTAAGCCAGATAGAAGAAATCTCAAACAGAAGAAACCCAGTGCATGTAAAATATGCAAAGCAAGGAACCCTGAATAGAAGACGCCCACTGTGCCAAAGAAATCCTATGGAAAGGGGGCCACCAGAACCATGAATCCACAAAACATGTGATTTTTGCACAAACAAATAAAAGATCTATCAAATAGAAGATAGACATAGATAGACTGTATTTATACACCACTAAAAGAGGTGTCACGAACTGGTGTGACGGGTCGAAGGGCCCAAGCAGCTTTGACCAACAGCTTGTGCAGGTCGAGCCGGGACCCCAGGACCTAGACCCAAAAAACAATTTTTGTCACAAGCTTTCCTTTTATGGACATGTTTCGCCCAGTTGCTGTATTTCCTGCCTGCGTGGGTGTTCCAATATGATTTCTCACTGTGCAAGTTCTATTTGATCAAATTTTGCCCCATTGACTCATTATCATGTATCATCATGTATCACTGGGCGGATTTAAGGTAAATCTTAATATCTCTAGAAAACCCGGATTTTGAGCCCCACACATTCCTACTTTTTCTTTCAGGGAACAGGATTTTCCGTGAAACTTTCAGTTCAGTTCAACTTGTCCCCGGCTCCGCAGGTGGGCTTCGCAGGGTTCGCAAAGGGTGAGACCATCTATGGCTGCTATCCCAAGGATCATTGCTGACATATAATCTGTGGTCCTGAAAATACTTGTGCAAGGTATTTTGGGGCTATGACTGTTATGATCTGTATACATTATTTATATTATTTTATATTTTATTATCGCAATGAGGATGATCATGATGAGAATCGTGCAATATAGGTGATACAATATCATTTCGAATCGTATAGGAGTTACACTGGCAATTGCTTCGAATCCAAACAAGCAATAGAATCATCCACCATTTGACTCAATAATTCATATATCTAATTGAATCTGGTGATTTTCCAGGGTATCAAAAGGGTAATCATAGCCATCATGAAGCATCATTACAACAAATATGCAATGAGATATGCAAAATGAATCACCACCACCACTACCACCACTACCACCACTACCACCACTACCACCACCAGGATGATCATATCCTCTGCGGGGCTTCCAAGTCGGCTTGAGGATGTACCTCCGTGGCAGAATGCAGGGGTTTCTTGTTGGTCTGTCATTTGGTTCGCCCTCGAAAAGCACCAGTTTCAGGGGTGCATCACATGCTCACAACATCTCACAACGAAACCTGTGAGCCGGCCCAATCCTTTGTGACCAAGAACAATGGATGCCTTCTAGAAGTGTTCGAACCAATTGCAATCATCTGAAGATGATCAAAATTGAAGGCCAAAATTTGAAGTTAATGCACAGCTCAACCCAAACAATTGGCGAGCTTCGCATCACCAGCATTTCGACAGCAAACAGTTTGACATCAGTTTGACACCGCAACCGACAGAGCCATGGCGAGTGAGGACTTGGTGAAGATCCAACAGCAGATCCGAATCCTGAAGGACAGTGACTCCAACAACGCTGAGAAGGCGAATGCTGCGCGGTCTTTGGAAAACCTTGCCGACAGCCCCGAGAAGCGCTTAGCCGTTGAATGTGCAGGTGGAGTGCCGCCGCTGGTGGAGCTGCTCAACGATGGTGATGATTTTGCGAAGGGGCAGGCTGCTGAGGTTCTGTACGTGTTGGCAAAGGACAGGCAGGTCGCCAAAACCATTGTGGCCTGCGGCGGCCGGGAGGCCCTAGAGGCTTTGGCTGAGGACCCCAGAGACGATGAGACGGTGAAGTGGGGGAGTGATTTGGCTCGAAAAGCTCTGAAGCGGTTGCCTGAAGAGACTAAGGCACCTGATGGGTTGACTTCAAACTCTCATTTTTTAGTGGTCGAATTGGCTTTTACCCGATACGACCAAAAAATTCAACCATTTGGCCGTACATATATGCTGTAACGAGCAAGAAAAAGGTGATCATTTCACAATTTCCAATCATATTTTACAACACCCAAAACCTAAACGGACAGCAAAAATTGTCATTGATCCAGGAACTTATGGAGATCCGAGAGCACGTCCAAGTCCTGAAGGACCCAAAAGCCGACGACGACAAGAAGCGGAAGGCTGCGAGTGGTTTGGGAATCGTGGCATACGGCGAGGAAAAGATCCAGTTGGCCGTCGAGGCCGAAGGTGCTTTGCCGCTGCTGGTGGCCCTGCTCCGCGACGGCGGCGATTGGACGAAGTACGAGGCTGCCTTGACTTTGGGCACATTGGCCGAAGGCAATTCCCAGGTCGCCCAAGCCATCGAGGCGTGCGGCGGCCGGGAGCCCTTGGAGGCTTTGGCTCAGGATCCCAGAGATGGTGATATGGTGAAGCTGGGGAGGGATTATGCTCAGGATGTTCTGAAGCTGCTGCCTCAACCTCGTAGGTCACGTGAGTCACGCCCAAACCCGGTCCAAGTGGTGAAGGCCTTGGAGTCTGGCACCAGCGATGAGCAATGCAAAGCCGCGGAGCAGCTGGGGAAGTGGGCGGCCACATCAGATGAGAAACGAGCTGCGATTCGCCAAGCAGGTGGATGTGAAGGACTGGTGGCCTTAGTGGTCAATGGCGGTGAGGCTGCCAAATGGCACGCTGCCAGGGCCCTCCGAAATTTGGCCAACCATCCTGAGGCCAAAGAAAGCATCCTGAAAGCTGATGGCATTGCAATACTGACCCCCATTGCGAAGCATGGCAGGGGCAAAGTAAAGGAAGCAGCCAGTGAAGCTTTGAACTTGCTTTCTTTGGCCGATGCCAAAGCCAAGCCAGCTCCAGTGGACACCAAGCCAGCAGCATGATACGGTGGCTGGGGACGGCCCAGATTGAGTATCTGGTCGTTTTGTTCCACTTTTCTCACTTTGGTCCTTCCAAAGTCGTTTCACCTGCGAAGGTTGCCTCATTTTCATCTCATACACATTTGCAGCTTGAGGCTTTCGCCATCGAACAAAATGCCAATTCTAGCAGAAAGAAAAGTGCTTTAGAACTTGGACCCGGAACATGAACTACTTAAGTTGCACATGCTACAAAGTCTCAGTGGCCCCCAGCTTCTGAATGTCCTCCCCTTCCATTGAGGCCGGTGGAGAACTTTCATCCGCCGGAACTTGTGGAAAAAACGATGACATCCTGGGTGTGAGGTGTGTCTTTAAAGGGGGGATTCAGAAAGGATTTCCCATCGGCATCTGACAAAATGAATCTGCAGAGTGGTCAGAGATGAGGGACCATTTCACTTTGAAAGCCAGACACGATACATGGATTCTACATGGATTCCTGAAAGGGCGCCCCCCCTTCCGCTGAGTGCCATCAAGGGCCTTTTTGGGGGCTCAGATGTCCCATTTCCATCCATTTCCATCATACTCGGATGGTGATCATGGCTACGTATGGCGACTAAATGTTGACGGGGCAGGATGTTGATGTTGATTCTGCGTAGCAGGGTCGGAATGGGGCTAGATTATTGAGAAGATATCTGAGACCATCCCCTATAAATATCTATAAATGGAACTTGTAGTGGGAAAATCAACTAGATATAGTGGATGTTCCATCAAGCCATGTTTGATTACCAGCTGGTAAACATAATATACCAAATTTCGGGGGGTAGCTTTTGATGATACATCTCTGTTCTTTCGATTTAAGCTACTGTAGCGCAGGGTGGACCCGTTGCGGGTTGTGGATTTTTTCTGAGAAGCCAATGGATTCACCGTTGCTGTCGGTTCAGATGGCACACTGCGGTGGATTTGCGTCAACTTGCAGACGACTTTCACAGATGGACAGATAGCAAAATGATTCCGGACCTGAACGTTCAACACTTGGTCAACGTTTAAAGAACAGCGACAAATGGTAAACAAGTTTGAACATTTTATCAACAGTTGATCACTTCAAGATTTTCACGATCCTTCTTTGGTTCCTTTTCTGACACACTACCGCGGCCTCAACCCACCTCCGGCGTATCTTGTGCGGGGCTTGGAGCAGCCAGCTTCAACATCTGGGCCCCAGTCCAGCATCACTAGAAACGATTCAGGGTAAACACCGGGTAAACTATGGTCCAAAATCTGGCTTCGCTTTCAACAATTTTCAACGTCCAAGGTGAAACGGATCCTAGCATTACATTTATTTACTATTATTTACCTTTGTTGTCTGGTTTATTTCAGCCACTGAAATGAACTTGGCAGATCTTAGCGCAACTAGGCGACTTCAACCAATTGACGAATGGCTTCATCTTCACGAAAGTGGTAAAGCATGGTAAAGCCATGTTTTTGAAGCCAATTATAGACCATATACCTAATGGTTGGGTGATGTTCAATGGGGACATGACTAATGACCCATGTTGAAAAACGACCTACTTCTGGTGAAATGGGGGGGTAGATGGGGCTAGTTTGACAAAATCAATTAGATCATCTCGCAACATCTGCCGACGAGGGTGTCGTTTCCCCAACATCTGGCCCCAATGAATTGGGACAGGTTCAAACCACCAAAGCAACAAAATGATAGACGCATGCAATATCAGATCATATGTCATATGAGTCATATATGTATACATTATCATCTGTATAACTATATGTATTTCTCTCTCTCTCTCTATATATATACACATATATATATGGGTATATCCGGGTATATCATGACATATCCCATATGCACCTGGCACCACCTAGGTGATGGCCAACAAGGACACAGGGGAACCATCCTGGGACCCTGGGAATCTGCAGGAACCTTTCTTAAAAAGCATGAAGCGCAGGCGCTTTTTGTCATGCTCAGGAGCCGTTGAGGACTTTAGGGCGATCAATGTTGACAAGTTGATGTTCAGGACTAAACCATTGTTTTCATTCTCATCTGCGGATGGATGACCATGAAAGATTAGATAAAGAACGCACAACACTTTATTTGTTGGAAGTGTCAGAAAATGTCAGAAACATTGCATTTTGTTCCTGATGTTGTACTGTAGCAAGTATTGTATTCATATTTTCCAGGGTTTTCTACTCTCTATCGATTTGGTTGCTATATTGGATTTATAATTCAGTTAAGAACCCATTATCCTCATATTTTGAGTAGGTCCCCACCATATCTCAATCATCATATTCCCATTTTTTGGATTGCTATTAAAATCCCCAATATATCGCAAATTTCGCGAGCGCATATCCCCACCTGTTGCTTACTTAGATCCCCATTTTCTATCGCAATGATTGGGGTTCACGACATCTTCATTTCAACGAGTAATTCTGGAGTTAAATCACGAGTATACCAGTATACCGTCAGTATACCTCACTTTTTTTGGGCTGAAATCCCAGCAATTTCCACCACGTTTTTAGTTGGGAGGACTGTCGTACCCTTTGGGTTGGCGATGTGGAAGGCTGGATGGCCCGGAGCCCATGGAACTTCGCAAAAAAATGCTGGCTATATGATGTTATTTTTTTATTGAGCCATAAAATTAACCTATGATAAGTTATGCAACCCAGGTGGATATCTCCATGATTCATTATGAACATTTATTAGGATATATATATATACATATATATATATATATGTATGTATATATGTTATGTATATATATATGTTATATGTATTCTTTTTCTTAAGCATACCTTGCTGGTAAATCTCCTGAGGTTCATCCCTGGCCCTAAATCATATGGTGAAATATGCCACTTTAGCTATTACACTAGTGATCACTACACTATATCCCCACTCTATCCATGGTAAACTCCACCATTGTGGTAAATTATACCCCCCAAAAAATCCCAGTCAGACTCCTGATGGTGGAATTATATCCCCATTAGGAGTTAGTATTCAGGTATTGTTAGCCCATTATATAATATCCATTAGTACATTAGATGGCTTGTTATTCATCTTGTTATCCAAGGATCGGATGAAAAACAACATCATTAGATGCAGAACTGCAGAACTGATTCGGAAATCCAATCATTAGATGGCTCGTTACAAAATATCATCATCAAAACTCATGGTTATTGTTAGGGATGCATCTTACATGTCGCCCTCCAAGGATGAAGAGTTTCTTCATCGCGCCTTCTCATCTGCTGGCTTTGTGACCAACGTCTGCCCAGCTAACCGGGAAATATGGTGAGGTATAAACACATGATTCTCCTACTTTTTGTTGGGTGAAATAATCCCGTGTTGATGTCTTTTGAGCAGCGAAGTAGGAAACCCTAGGATGTTTTGGGTGGATGTTTTGGGAGGGTTTAAACCACTTTTTGTCCCAACCATATCATCCAGATGAGTCCTTGAATGGAGTACAGTGAAGAATATCCACTGGGTCAAGATCATTGACATCCCCAAAAATTGAATAAACAATTGATACTCATGGTTGGGTTCAATTGATACTCGACCATCAGGAACCATAAAAATCCAACCGACATGACGAATTTTGTGGTCGCCAGATCAAGATCGTCCGCCGGAGTGTGCAGGCGGCCGGTGAACGGCTCAGCGAAAAACATTCTGAGACATACCATTGGTTTTTGCCCTGTGGCGTTGAAAACCCGCCATCTACAGTAGGTATAGTGATAGATCAACGCTACCGAAGAAAAACTTGGTAGAGGTTCACACCCCAACACATCATCGCTTGAGTTTTGGCATGTTTTGGCTGAAAGCGAGGCTATGTTTTGGATCATTTTCACATAATCGATTGAGATTAAAACAAAATAACCATTCATCTCCATTCACTTGCGTGCCATTGTTCAATCAACGTGGCTATGGGCCAAAGTTCAAGACTGCAATGTCCCCAAAGAGTTGCGTGTTTGTCTTGGACTCATGACCCATACCCAAATGATTTGGTTGGTTCTATCAAGTTCTATGCAAAAAAAAAGTCTCGCTCTCTATTTTTTTCAAAGCCAATTTGCTTGGTGAATAGCCAGGCATGGCTTGTGAATCAAACACAACAATATTCCCATTCTATTCCCATGGACAAACACGACGGATCACATCATTGCAGGGTCCCATGGATGGCCATGGATCACCAAGGATTCGCCTTCATCGAATTCACGGAGCCCAAGAGTGTCGGATTTCTGAGTTCCAGATTGAACGACAGATGCAGAACATTCATTGGGATATATTGGGATATTGAACCAAAATGACCAAATTGCAATAAATTGCCTGTGTTGGTGAAGATTGATGGTATCACTGAGTTGCAATGGACTCCGAAATCAAGATTTGGGCGTCAATTTCCCGTAAATACGAAGCGCTGGGCAGGAAATTCGGTTGATTTTTTCCAAGGAACACGAATTCACATGAATTCGTGACATTTTGAATCCATCGTTCTGTTTTTTTTGAAAGGGAGATACACCACCCATAGGGTTTCATCCTTGGGCGACCCTAGACTTGACCAGTCGCAGGTGTCGTGTCTGGTGGGGGACGGTGAGAGCAAGAGCAGCTACAGCGCTCTAGGCCCTTGGCCCCCAGAGTTGTTGCCTTTATGGTGACTATTTGGGGGGCTCTAAAAGCCATCCAAAAGAAGGATAATTACTCGGATAGTACTCTTAAGCTATATATATATACGTATATATACTGTATATATATATATAATAATGTATATCTATCTATCTACCTATATATATATATATATCTATTATATATATATACAGCCATTTCCGTTGTAGAAACATTGATCCCATATTGATTTCAGCGCACCTTCAACCTTCGGTGGCGCCATCAACTCGGCACTCCGCTGCTCCGGCTTCGATGGGAATCCATGGCCCCAGGCTTCACATTTCGCATCAACTCGGCACTGTGCGGAGCCAAGTGGGACATGATCCAAGAGTAAAAAACTTGGGGATACCCAAAAGGTTTATCAGCCTGTATCATATTGGTTTCAGTTTTCATGTTTGAGAGCCACCTCCATGGGTGGTGCTTCAACGAAATACATCGGTCAACCTGAGTCAACCTGGGTGGCCATTAGGTTTGGCGTCGGCGAGAACGCACGGAAACACGAGAGGTACGAGCATTCGGCGGCGGGGCCCAGAAATTTCAGATGGGGCAGACTGTGGATACTCTTGGTATACCCCAGAACTTACAATGCGGGGGACCCGCAGTTATGTTTGTTGGTTTATAATTGTTGGTTTATAATCCCCATGAATACTGTAGTTGTAAGTTGCTTTATCATCAACCATAGTTATTGGAGTTCTAAACCAATTTAGCTATCTGGGAGGTCACACTTTCTACACTCTCTGGCAATCAAACGTGGCTGGCTGGAAAATTCCTCATTTAGTTCGATGACGGTCCCGGCTAGAAACTTCCATTTATAGTGCATTTTCCAATACCACGTTTGAATATCAGAAGGTATATTGGGGGATACCAAGGGATTTTCCATATGGAAGTGGGGTAAAACTTATGTATATATATATATGAATATATATATAATATATATATCATATATATAATATATATCATATATATATATATTACCTACGCCATTGTAGAGAATCCCTTTCCCTTATTAAACATCCCCCAGAGTCACCATGGATGTAGGGGATGGAATCACCTATTTGAAACCATAGAATTGGGGGTGAACAATGGGGGGAGGGGATTAGTAGGTTTCATCACTGGGACCCCCAAGTAGAAGCTGCTTACCCTCTGGTCATTTGTTACATAGCTATTAAACATGGCCATAGAAATAGTTGATTTTCCCATCGAAAATGGTGATTTTCCATAATTATGTTAAATTACCAGAGGGTATATGGTCTGAAAGAAAACCTGACTGGTTTGAACCTCCCGCAGGTTTTGCATAGGAAAATCATAGATATACCTAAAGTTGATGGGCAATGTCCAACTGCTAGGGTAGAGTACCCGAGGGTATGGGTCAAAAAAAATGGGTAGGTATGAACATCACAAACGAACTCACTCATGAACATGTTGCTTTAACCCCCAGTTTTCATGCTCAAACCCACATTTCTGATGGCCCATATCGTCATGACTCAATATTCCCTCTCCCCATTTTTGATGCTTAGACTCCCAATTTTCGATAGGTATATCTCCAATCCAAAATGGCCACTTTCATGGCAAAATGGGATTTTGGGGTTACAAGTCTTGAGACACTCTCATGTCTCTGGTCAAATCCCAATTCCATGATGAAGGTAAAGGTAGGGATATCCAACATTTAGCTGGCCCAGATAGGCATGTCAATCCCCCACTCCATCTCATGGTTCGGTCAACATGTTCAATGATAAAATCCCATCTCTCACATATTGATGGTGAAATCTGATCAAATCCCATTTTTCCATCATTTTTCTATTGTTTCCCCATGGTTTTCCCATGGTTTCCCCATGGTTTTCTCATGGCATGGTTTTCCCATGGTTTTCTCATTTTGGGAGAGGCCTCTCCCCATGGTCCCCATCCCAGGTCTACGTGGGCGGCTTAGACCTGGCGGTGCGCGACGCGGATCTGCTGAAGGCCTTCGAGCGCTACAGCACTGTCAACAGCGCCAAGGCGGTACGGAAAACGGTGGTTTTTGATAGGGAAAACATGGGAAAACTGATGAAAACTGCAGGGAAAATGGATGACTGGTTGGTGATTGGCCCATAGACATAGTTGATTTATGTTGATTTACCTATTACAGATGTTGATTTTCTATAGCTATGAATTACCAGAATTTCTGGTTGGTGGTTTGGAACATGAATGGATTGTGACTTCCCATATATTGGGAATAATCCCAACTGACGAAGTCATATTTTTCAGGGGGATTGAAACCACCAATTAGATGATCAATGAACGATGAAGTGAAGAAAATGGATGGAAAAATGATGAAGTGGAAATAACCTAAGTGGCTATTTGATTTGGGAAATGGAGTACCCTGACAAAGCATGACAAAGCCATTTATGTGTTGATGTGAACCTGGTACATGATATCAAAATCATAATATATATATAATATATTAATATATATATATATATAATATATATTAATATATATATATAATATATATTAATATATATATAATATATATTAATATATATATATATATATATATAATATAACATTGCAATGGGAAACCGGGTTTTTTAAATGCAGCGAGTGCGCCGGCACACTCGGCTCACTCGGCACACTTGACCTCTCCAAGAACCCGGGTTTTTAGACGTAGCAAGTGCGCC
>Ga0126342_10019055_pt1 | contig 11708 bp, 8 predicted proteins | sample Cyp1metagenome_FD_92528 | JGI IMG/M metagenome (GOLD analysis project Ga0126342, IMG submission 92528) | Coral microbial communities from Lord Howe Island, Old Settlement Bay, Australia - Cyphastrea 1 metagenome | ecosystem: Host-associated > Invertebrates > Cnidaria > Coral ... | reverse complement strand
ACTGACCCATCAGCCAGGATCGCAGCAAATGCCTCACTTGTAGCTTGAACCTGCTGGACACCCTTCAGCTGATCTTGGACTTCAGAGCTGTCACCACCAAAGTCTGGTGTGCCCCAGGTCACGACTGACCCATCAGCCAGGATCGCAGCAAATGCCCGCTCAGTTGCTTGAAGCTGCTGGACACCTTTGGGCTGATCTTGGACTTTAGAGCTGTCACCGCCAAAGTCTGGTTTTCCCCAGGTCACGACTGACTCATCAGCCAGGATCGCAGCAAATGCCCGCACCGTTGCTTGAAGCTGCTGGACACCTTTGAGCTGATCTTGGACTTTAGAGCTGTCACCACCATAGTCTGGGTCGCCCCAAGTCACGACTGACCCATCAGCCAGGATCGCAGCAAATGCCCGCCTTGTGGCTTGAACCTGCTGGACACCTTTGAGCTGATCTTGGACTTTAGAGCTGTCACCACCATAGTCTGGGTCGCCCCAAGTCACGACTGACCCATCAGCCAGGATCGCAGCAAATGCCCACCTTGTTGCTTGAACCTGCTGGACACCTTTGAGCTGATCTTGGACTTCAGGGCTGTCACCACCAAAGTCTGGTTTGCCCCATGTGACAACTCGGTCACCTCCAGGGCAAAACAATGCAACAGCTTCTGCTGTTGCCGCCAGCTTTGCCTCCAGGACAATAGCCGTCAAATAGTCTCCGTCTTCAAGTCCCGCAGATTGCAGAGTCAGTGTAGGATCCAATGCGCGATGGTCTGCAGCCACAAGCCTCAAGAAACCACGTTGAAAGGAGTTCTGTGCCAGAACACGCAAGTCCCCTACTTTGGAGGACTGCGGAATCGAGAACTTCTCACTGCAACCGCTTGGCAAAGCTACAGTGACCTGAAGGGGCCTAGCCTCACTTGCGCCCATCAAAACGACTCACTTGCGCCCACCTTGACTTGAAGCATGTGTCAAGAAACCAGTGTAACGCACGGACCAGTTTCTACAATTGATTGATCTTGAGCCAAACTGCGGAACAAACTCCCAAAACCAGCTCGGAATTCCAAACCCCTTGCTGGAATGATGAGGAGGTGACTGTCCAAGGGCCGTGACAGGCAAAGCTCTATGAGTTGTCTGAAGCATTCTGAAGCCCTATGCTTTGGTTCTTGGCCCTGCCTGCATCCCCAGCGGTGTGTGTAAAACCACCCCTTACTGGATGTGCATCTTGGCTGAGTAGTAGCAGTAGTAGCAGTAGCCGACAAAAAACATCTTCCGAGCAGATTCCACTGTCCACTGTTTAAATTCATTCCTCATTTTTTCACTGGTTGGTGGTTTCAACCCCTCTGAAAAATCATGGAGTTCGTCAGTTGGGATTATGATTCCCAAAAAAAGGAGAAAAATGTTCCAAACCACCAACCAGTTCATGGTAGATCGATGTAAATCCATCGCAAGATCCGCGACCGACTTCACCAGCCCAGCGTCTGTGACCTCACTGGCGTCTTCCGGTGGCTCCCAGCTGAGATTTCCGCCGATTTCCAAGGCGTCCTTGGGACGGTTTTTCTTTCCGCGGGAAGCAACCGGAGTTTCGGATGCAGAATTTGGGATTCAACGCGAGTCAACCGAAATTAATGATTGAATGATGGATGGGTAAGTTGGTTTATAAAGCAGGCAAAGTCTTGGGGTTCCTTTTGGGATACATCGAATGGGTTGAATGGGTTATATAACACCAACATAAACCTTGTAGCTTGCGGAGGGCGATTTGCACCACAGATATCAGCTCTTGTAGGCAGACCTTTCTGGCTTTTGTGGTTCGGGGCAAGGCCCATAGCTTTCTGGTTGACGTGTACCAGTACCGTTTACCCAATGACTTGACCCAAACCCCAATGAGACAAACCAGGTAAAGTGGAACCAAGTACTATGGGCAAAAAAAAATAGCTATATCAATAACTATGAATAATTTACACTATAAATAACTATAACATATTACAACTATATCAATAACACATATGCCATGGTCATTTGACCATAGGTTTTTTCCGTCCCGCCATGGACATCTGGCATCATCTGGCCATGAATTCGTGTGTTTGATGGTGGTATCAACATCCACAACCGGTTCAAACTCATGTTCCCAGGTTCCAAATGGGTTCCAAAATCCAAATCTCCCAGTCGAACTTGGATTCTGGATGGTCAAGATTTTCCCACTCTTGGTGTCAAACTTGCCAACAAAACCCTTGCACTGATTGGCTCATGGTTCTTGGAAACAGCATTAATCTTGCTCGATTCTCCATTAGGGACGAATAGTTGACACAAGGTACATAATTTCTTGGAAAAGGAAAAACAACCTTTTACAACCTATCCACCAATTTCTCTATGAAACAATGGTCCCTTCCATTCAACAATTGGGGACGGACATCTCCAAGGATCCAAATCTAAATCGGTGAAACTCATGTTGGACGCCATGGCGAACCTTACTGTGATCCAGCTGGCAGTGCTGAGGGCTTGAATGAGGATTTCTAAGAACAGATGTTAACACACTGTCTGTGTTGTCTTTCTTGGAGGGAGGGTTGCAAAATTATGTGTATATATATATATATGGTAACTACATTTAAATATACAGATTTTGAAATATACGAATAGGTATTCTTTACTACCTACTACCTCCTAGGCCTCGCTGCCTGGCCCGCCCTCCGCATATATATATATATATTTAAATGTCGTTACCATATCTTGGTGATTCACCTAGTCACCGCCAGGTCAGAAATCACCAGTGAACCACTCGCTGAGGATTGCCCACAGATTCACTTCGGGACTTAATTTATCAACAAGTTCGGGACATGTTATCAACTGTTGTTCAACAAATTCGTGGGAGTTGTGAATAATTTGTGGCTCATCAGCCATCTTATGATATCTTATGGGTATCTTGGCACCAAACAATGTGCACATCAGGAACACCCACTGCATACCATGGCTATTTCTGGCTGCGACAGACAAGGCACTCATCGAAGAAGGCCAAAGAGGCCGGGGTGGTCTGCTCCTTAGCTGCCAGCGAGATAACCCGGTAGCCATGCCATGAGAGTAGTAGATTTAGAATCATCCTGAAGCAGGACGTATACACATATATATATATATACAGTATATATCAATGTTCAAACATGTTCCCTATTGTGTTTTCCATATTCTATCTTCGACTAAGGATGACTTTATACATGTCATACCTACACGATTCAAGATGACCGTAATAATTACCCATCAATGTCCCAAATATGGATGACAAAAAGACATGGTATGACATGGCCACTTACCCCAAATTGAAATGCCACGAACTACTTTTGGAATTTAGCAAGGCCTCAGGATAGCACAACACTTCGGTTGCATCACTGGTGGCCTGCTGAAGGACAAGGATCATCTTGGATCCCAAGGGATAGTGAATGAAACAAACGGCGTCCTTTCCAATTCATTGATTTGACCGGACCAAAGACACATTATTAAGTCCCTTTTTTCAGATATATTAAGTCCCATTAACCCATATGAAAAGTCCCGTTTGTTGATGGTTTAATATCCATGGGCCATTACCCTCTGGTAAACAGCCACATAACTATGGAAAGATCCACCATTTTCAATGGGAAAATCCACTATTTCTATGGTGATTTTCAATAGCTATGTTAAATTACCAGAGGGTAACCCAAAGAAACATCAATCCCAGTGATATCATCCCATCCGCACCGAGCAGCTGCTAAGGTCGACTTCGCATAGACCGTGAAGTGATTGAAGGATAGCCGCAGAGTATCTGCTGGCACCTGCACGTTGGAATGATGAGAAATCATTGGAACTGAATGTACCTGGACCCTGAAAAATTGAACCATACAAAAAAAATGGTATTTTTGCACATCGTTTTAATATGTTTTAATCTATGTTTATCAATGTTGATGGGCTTGCTGAGGGTCAAGTTATATTGCTCTGTGAAAAAAAACATGGGACAACACCGCAATGAACTTGTTAATCAAACATATCCGTATCCTAATATCCCAACAAAAACCAATGCCATTATAGGAAATTGTAACACATTGCAACCTAGTTACCAATCATTTATGAACTCAAGGGATCATTCTGTGTAATTGTCAGGTATCATTCACCCGAAAATTGAATCATTAACAATTGGAGGAAGTATATTAGAGTAACTTCATATACAGTATTCCATATCATCAGCGTATATTATGGGTTTGTCTAAAAAATTAGGGTATGGTACTCTAAATTCTTATGGTCTATATTGGTCTATCATCATATCCCCCTCGAAATCAATTTCTTTTCTTGCTATAACCACTTTTCTCCAACGTGTTCCCAGATTTCAACCCAAGATTCTCCAATGTTTACCGAAATCACCATGTTTCATGGGGATTAATAATGGTTCATAATAGTGATTAATGGTGACTACTGGTTGGATATTAATGGTTAGTACTGTTGATAATGGTTATTAATGGTTAGTTGGTTTTTGAGGATTAATATATAGTTAGTTAAGCCATGGCAGTGCTTAGTAGTTTTGAGAAATTGATAGAAATTGGTTGATACTGTGGATGGGCCAGCGAAATCCTGCATCGCCAAAAGGATGGTATTTCAAGCCTATCAACAATGGGATAAACCACCTATCGCAGGATTTCTTCCATCCACTGTATTCATGGTAAGCAAGCAGCACCTCCTGGAAGCGTCGCTGGGACGGCAGCTCAGCACCCAGCTGTGAGCGCTGAAGGCCGTAGGCGCTTTCGGCCAGGTAGACCAGGTACCTTTGGAAGGTGAGGTCCGGAAGAGGTGGCTTGATATGTTTGTATGTATATATATATATATATGTATATATATATATATATGTATATATATATATATATAATATGTAAATGAGTCGATTAGGAATAACAACATGTATACAATATAATTTCGATGTATATATGTATTTCTATATACATGTAAATGAGTCGATTAGGAATAACAACATGTACATAATATAATTTTGATGTATATATATATGTATATATGTATATATGTATATATGTATATATATAATATATGTAAATTAGTCGATTAGGAATAACAACATGTATACAATATAATTTCGATGTATATATATGTATTTCTATATACATGTAAATGAGTCAATTAGGAATAACAACATGTACATAATATAATTTTGATGTATATATATAGGTATATGTATTTGCATGTGAGCGCTCATGTATAGAGACACATAGTAAGTTTGCTGGAGAAATGGATAGATAGAGATACACACAGATACATATGCATGTGCATGTATTAATCTGATTTAATCTGTGTATATATATAATAACAATAATAACACATAACAACAATGATAGTCATCTTATCCAAAACAGTTACAGTAGGGGGCCATCTCTGGAACAAATTCAGGAGCGAAGCAAGAAACATAGGGGAATCACCACAAGAATCAAGGGAAATTGGGCAGTTCATGCTACCAACCCGAAAAAAGAAGTCTATTATGTAGGGGGGCTTCTCAAACTTGGTGCAGCACTCATCACCATCGGTTTCTCCATTCAAAAAGAATCTTGGATGATAATTTGGGGGTCCTCGGTCCCCCACGGCTCAAAAGACTAGTATCCTTTGCTCCAAAACCACTGCAACATCATCATTTTCTGGTTGGTGGTGCAATAACCATCTTGAAAAATATGAAAGTCAGTCAATGGGAAGGATTATCCATATTATCCCATATATTATGGAAAAAAAACATGTTCCAAACCACCAACCAGATTTCGCATCTTGCCTCTCTCAACATGGTCATCAATTGAAGCCCATCTCATTGTACTGGTTGGTTGATAGCTATCCGTATCAATCGGGTTTCACGTGGTTTCACAATAACTAAACCAGATATAAATAGATATCACCCATATATATATATATATATCATATATAATACACATATTATGTCATAATATAGTTCGGTAATCATGACCCACTATCAAGTTGATGATAACTCACTAAATATCACCCAGTTCAGTCTCCTCAGTTGATATCCCAGGCACGAAGAGACATAGCGCAGATCCTCTGGAAGTTGCCACGTGAGATTTCCACCCAAATGTTCAGCGTCCAAGTCCTGCTCCAAGGGACCCACATTTATCATTTTTGAGGATCTGGAACTATCCATTTTTTTGGGGGGGTAGTCAACACGGCGGGGTTTACCCCAGGCAGATGTCTTGTTATGTCTGTTGGTTTATAACCATAGTAAGTATATGTAAGTATGTCAATATTAATATATCTACCATAAACCATAGTGAAATTGGAGCCATAGTAAATTGGAGTTATTATAGATATATCTACCATAAACATCCATAAACCATGTAGTTCTTGCAGTTATTTGCACCAACAAAACGCGAACTCTGGGCATCACCTTGAATCTTTTCCAAGGGTCCGCAAGCCCCTGTGAACACAAACTCACTACCGCCATTCCAGGTCAGCAGTTGAACAACCCAAAAATATCTGGGACATATCTGTGAAAATGAAAACATGATAAATCCACTCAACCATTTCCAACAACCCCAACATATCTTGTTGGAAAAAAATCTGGGGAACCCCTGGTTGAGGTGGTCATTTGGCCTATCTCTTGCCCATGCGCCTTGCCCTGAAACTGCAAAGAGGACACGCTGCTGCTGGTGTCGGAGACCTGCCATGGATGATGCTTTCATAGACTGAAGTAGAGCTTAGCATGTATATATATAATATAATATTATAATATTATAAATTATATTATATTATATTAAATTATACTATATTAAATTGTATTGTGTGTATTATGTGTAATTATATATATATATATACAGTTAGCTGCAACTGTATAGTCACTATAGTCATTGCAATGTCTTGTATCACTTGGTATCGCTTAGTATTTCAAGTACATGTCCACTTGATATTGCTTTAAAAACCCGAAAATTTAGCTGCGGACCTGACTTACTTGCACATGTCCACAAGAGGAAGCTTCCTATACATTCATCAGCCGATGGTCCCACAGGTAGCCCCATAACAATACAAAAGGAAAAGGATTTCTGAGTCATCTGTTAAGATCTTCCCATTATTTTGTTCAGATCCATTCTTGTTAGGCAAATTTCAATGGAGCTATGACATGCTATGCCTTAAAAAGGCACATTTTCTTTTTTTATCCGTGGCATCGACTTAGAATCAACCACTGACAGCAGGTGATTCAGCTGGTAAAGCTATGAATGTCCATAGGAAGAGATAAGGTGACAAGAGCCGCATAATTTGACGCAAGTTGTTTGCTGGAATATCCCCAGTTCGTTAGAATCACTATATTCGATGGTTATCGCCATGTCCAACACAGCTAAGCTTTTCAGGGCAATTCAACTTTGGCCAATTTCTTCTTTGACCATTTTAATGGCAAATTGATCTTTGAATATTTATAATAAGCATTCAATATATCAATAACCATTCAACCACTTCATGGTAAATTGATCTTATATAAACCAACTTTTTAGATTTTAACCCCAATGTCTGGCAGCGATTGAACGCCAGAGCCAATCCGCGATTAGCTGAGATCTCCCAGGCCGAATGCCCTCTGGCTATGACTAACAGTTCGCCATGGTTGACATGGCCCATAGAAATAGAGGTTTACCTAGCTATAAAATGGTGGATCTGTCCATGGCTATGTTAGATAACCAGATGGTATATCAAATATTGCGCCTCTACCGAATACAATGATTAGAATGTTTCTGTTGTTTTTTTCCTATGAAACAACCAATAGGCCACGAACAAAAACCCTCTCCCATCCCATAGAACTGATCAAGAGAGGTATCCCTAGTCCTAAAAATAATTTATAACTACCATATAACTACCATATAACCTATACATATCCAATCAACATAGGTGTTTTCGATGACTCATTTCTCTTCATAGAGATGACTTTCCATGGCCTGCAAGAAGGCTGGCGTGCTTTGCTCTTCCAGCGGAGAGGTTGCATAGACCACCAAGTGACCTTCCAGCGATTTGGATCAAGATGGTCAAGGAAAGCCGTTCTTCGGGCAGCAAAACACGATCATAAGATATACCGTGGATGCGAAATCCTGCATCACCTATATATATATATGTAAATATTGATAATATTTTATAATGGGATAAACCACCTATTATAAAACTGGTGCAGGATTTCTTCCATCCACCATAGTATAAGTGGACCAGGGATGGATTTGTTTTTCCTCTTCAGCATCTACAAGTTCTTGAGCGCTGAGATAAAATCGGAACATTTCCACAAATAGGACTCATGTGGTAAACCCAACAATAAACCTAAGAATTGAAATCCATTTGATCATTTGGGGAAAGGGATTTTTTTAACTTTACTCCGACTTGTGCTCACGTCCACTAAGATGCAGCAATCATTGCTGAAATCTAAAACTTGAGACCTGCACGTCGAAGGAATCATCCCAAAATCCAGGTGTCACAACACCCTAGTGAAAATGGCCATTGAAATAGTGGATTTACCCATGAAAAATGGTGATTTTCCATAGTTATGTAAACGTTTACCAGAGGGTAACCTTGGACTTCAAAATAGTCATCCTAGACGTCCTAAAAAATGGTGTGGTGGGATATTCACATGTTCTCCCTGCAGAACTAGCAACCCGAAACTGTGACACCCGGCTGTAAGGTGACAGCTGCAGATCTTTTGGAATTTCGAAGCTGCTGTTTCCTCCCAAGCCATCCCAAGTCGCCGGGATCCAAGTGATGGATAAAAACAACAGCAATGCAAATTGAGGTGCTGAAAGAAATGCGCCTATATGATCCTATATGTTGTTTGTTTGCAGCACTCAATATATCTCACTATGCTATGTTTCTACACTTGTAGAAACCCCCATGTTTTGATGTGTGTTTCTGTGAATAACTTCGCACAAACATACCATTTTCAGTCATGTTCATCAGCCCCATGAAATCGCACAAAGAGCTTCACCGTCCTGCGTAGACTGTACCCATCAGTGGACCGCGACACCAGGCCTTGATACCAACGAAGGCTCGGAAGCAGATGATCAATGGATGGCTTTACGCTTTCGGGAAGATCTTAAAGGGAAATCATGTTTTTACCATTGTGTTTTGGGTTTTGACCATATTTTTTATCATCCTCCAAGTTTCGGAAATACCAAGTGACATTTGGTTTGCTTTTTTATATGTGTATATGTGCGTGTATATATATATATAATATATATATATATATACTTGCTATGTACTCTGAATGGATACAAACATCTATGATCATATAAGTATTGATACAATTAGATACTAGGGTATGATATTCCTCTTTTAATAGGCCGGAAAAAAAGCACTCCGTCACCACCAAGATGTTCCCGGAATTGTCTCATGAGCAGCTCAAAATTGGGGCAGTACCTCCTCCCCATCAGCAGATTTGAGACCAAGAGAAGTCACGTCATGAGTATCTTCAGGCCAGTCACAACTTCAGTGTAGTTCGCCTTGTTGTGCAACAAGCCAAGCTTCTTGATGCCAAGAGTGTTGCAAATGCGATTTGTGCGGAAGCAGCCGGCGAAGCGGCCAGGTCAGCGTTCAGGGCGATCTCGTTGAAGACACAAGGCTCGCCACCGCTTCCATCGACGATGATAGGCTTCATCCTTTTTCAAGCGTGCAGAACTTGCTCTTGCTAGTACTAGCAGCTTCAGCACAATATAAATATCACAGACAGAGATTCTCAGAGTTTGCTTTTTCAAGAGATCCCAGACTGTATCACCAATTTTGGCATTGGAATAGCCATGAATTCAGAATCCTGAAACTCTAAATAGCCATCATGTTCACATCAAATAGCCACTTACCCCCTTGATGATAAGTCTGTTCATGTTTTGAGACAACCCATCCGCCGGTAACTTAACATATCACTATGATTTGCCTGTTTGAAAAATTGTGATGTTGCATGTCGCAAACCACTTTGTATCCCATATGAGGTGGCTAAATTCCAATTAAATTCACATTATCCCCATTACATCATCAATAAGTTGATGGTTACATGCGCATTAACCCATGAATTTGCCATCAAATCCCATCAAATCACCATTTTTGATGGTTAACTTCAGTTAAATCCAATTTCTTGGCGAAATATTCCCAAAGACTGGTTGGTTTTACCCCAGAACACCAGGTACCCGGTGGCCTCGATTGGGGTTTTATCGGATCTCAATGGGGTGAATAACATGAAATTGCCATGGGACCTTGAGTGGATATTTGGATATCCAAATAATCGGAATATTCAGTGATGGAATGTCAATGGATATTCAGTGTTTGGAATATCCTGTTCATGGGATATTCAGTGGATATTAATGGGATATTAATTGGATATTAATTGAATATCAATGGGATATCAATGGGATATCAATGGGATATTAATGGAATATCAATGGGATATGAATTGGATATGAATATAATGGGATATATTGGGGATAGCTTGGGATATGTATTGATTTTCCAATGGCAATACAAATATTATTGGATACATAACTAACTTGACATGATATGAATGGATGTCTCTGAAAACGTAGCACCCCCCAACAAGGTCCATATTTGATGGTGAAACATTATGTTAAACCTCCTTATCTGGGCAATTGTGATCATCTCACTCTGATAACATGGTTTCATACCAAGTGAATGAAGACATTCTGGTGCCATTGATTGATAGATATTGATAGATATTGCTAGATATTGATAGATATTGATAGATATTGATAGATATTTATAGATATTTATAGATATTGATAGATATTGATAGATATTGATAGATATTGATAGATATTGATTGATATTGATAGATATGTTAACCTGGCGTCCCTTTCAAACAACCTGGAGTGATTATTTTCGCAGCTAATAATGAATCCAGTAAGCATGTCACCCAACCTGACTGACTGGGGTAACCCAGTAAGTGCCATTATTGGTCTACATCATTGGTCTACATTAGCCTGTCGTCTGAAGAAAACCCTACAAAGATGTATATATATATAGAAAACCTACAAAGGTATATATATATATACTCGGGTTGTATATGTATATATCTCTGTTGGTTTTATTAAAAAAAAAAACTCTCATTCTACCTTTGTTCTTCAAGCCCACAACATCATTCACCCAGCTGCTGTGAGGTTCACCGATGAAAGACGTCGTTCGATCAGAACCTGAGGATTTCACCATGTGAAATCACACAACAATATACACATATATACACAACATGGATACGTATATAACCAACTAATCTAACATGCAGTTTTATCATGTAAATAGAAACATATATCAATGTATATCTCATTGACAAATATATCAATATGCTGTTCTATCATGCAATACCTATATTATATTTTAATATATTTTATATCATGTATAGATTCAACTAATCAAACATGCTGTTCTATCATAATATGATGCAATACATATGTAAATAATTATGAATGTACATGAAGCTGTCAAAGCTCCTTCAAATCAGGCCCTGGGACCCATCTTTTTGGCGAGTTCCCGATGTTGAAACAAACACGTTTGAATCAAACGAAGGTCATCAAGTAAGCTTTTTGAACACATGTAACCAGTGAAACACAAAAAAAGGAGGAACACATGACAAAACAATCGGTAACTTAGTAATTATAAGTTCAATGAACATATACTAACATCATTACTAGTTTTGTCATGTTTTGTCATGTTTTGTCATGTTTTGTCATGTTTTGTCATGTT
>Ga0126342_10019054_pt1 | contig 11708 bp, 13 predicted proteins | sample Cyp1metagenome_FD_92528 | JGI IMG/M metagenome (GOLD analysis project Ga0126342, IMG submission 92528) | Coral microbial communities from Lord Howe Island, Old Settlement Bay, Australia - Cyphastrea 1 metagenome | ecosystem: Host-associated > Invertebrates > Cnidaria > Coral ... | reverse complement strand
GTGAACATGCCCAAATGTGGCAAATACCATGCAAAATGACAAATTCAAGTTCCAAACCGTTGCAAACACTAGGCAAATGGTACCAGCCAAGAAATCCAAAAAAAAATCCCAAACCTGCTCAAACAAAAAATCCTAAAATTATTTCACACCCCTTTGCTAATCACATCTTTGTGAGCTTGCAGGCCTTGCGTACGCTGCCAAGAATTGCTCACTTATCATGTTCCAACGACATTGTGATCCGGGTCCATGTTGAGTCAATGAATGGAAGTTTTCATGTTGATTTTCCTTCTCTCTACCATGCATGAGTCAGGATCGCTTGCTAGCAGTGTCAATACTTCTTGAGGGGTGGAGTCCACATACGAATGCAGAACTATCTTGCTTGAATGGCCTGCGGGTGAGATCACCCTTATAAATAAATTCAACAGATCGGAGATGCCAGGGAGTATTTCGGTGACTGAGGCGTCTGGAGGTGCTCGAAGACTTCTTGTGGATGGACAGCGTCAATGCCAACAATGAAGCTTCAACGAGCTTCGCCGAAGTGCTTGACACCATCAAGTTCCTTGGATTTTCTTGGGCAAGTGAGGGAATCAAACTGAACGCAAGGCCTTCTCTTGTTTTTACATGTATATGACATATCAAGTGCTCAAAGTGTAAGGACGATACAAAGCAACATTTTTACCCTTCCAAGCCTCGCGACCTGGGTCGAGGAAGCAGATCAAGAAGTATTCGGATGATCTATGCCTTCGATTTGAGACAACGTTTCGCGCTTTTCTAGAGGATTCTCCGGATAGCAGAACACCTTCGAAGCTTGGCGGGCCGAGGGTCAGGTTGCAAATGTAAGTCCATGTAGGTCTTAGGTGCGGTCATGATTTTGCGCCTGCTTTTCCAAACTAAATGTCAAACCATGTCAAGCCTAAGGGAGATGATGCGAGCTTGGGAAGAGTCTCAGAGGCTGATGGCTCTGACTTCTGGAAGGCAGTTTTTGGAGGAAGACTGTCTCAAGGACAAAATGGACACTTGCCAGCAATCTTAGGCACGTAGGATGTGCTGAAGTTATAGCCACTCTTGCTCAACAAGGTGTTGTGATTTAATATTCTTGACTATTTTGGCCTTGAAGCCTTCATTTGTCAAGGAGTCGCTTCTGGAGACATGGATCTGTGGCCGAGGACTTAGATCTTTCACCTTACATTGGAAACACAACATTTTTTAAAGGCAGGGTGTCCTTTTTGACCCCTGTACCCCCCTGAGTCCCAGAGAGGGTCGAAAATGACGGCCGGGCCATTTTTCAGGCTTCTCCGCCATGAAGGAACAGCCCGCGCTGGAACATTCTGACTCCTGGCTGGCAGACACTGTCAACAATATGAAGCAGTTCGAAATGTGTCAAAAAGGTAAGCAATAAAATCAAAGCACTTCTACAGCTGCTGAATTGGTTTGGGTTTGACCGAGCGCAGACTCTGCTGCGCACAAAACTGAGTTTAAATGCCGCATGCGTCCTGAAGGTGTTTGCACTCTTCTGCACAACATCAGTTTGCTAAGAAACTCAGTGGCGCAAACACATCCGAATTTGCTAGCAATGGAATTGGCGGAAGTTTGTGGGAAGAAGGACAGCAATCCTGGTGCTCTAGTGCATGGCCCTTGGCACAGATATGCGTTGTATACGTTCGCACCGAGCATGAAGGAAACACCACATGTATACCCGAGTTGAGACTGCGACAATGTAGCCTTTGGCAAGTTAATCTTTCGCGCAATCTATCAATTTGCCCATTTATCTCTTTTTGATCTGATCTGACCGATCTAACCTCACCTGACCTCATCCATCTCATACAGCCAATGTGTATGATTATCTAATCTAGTCATATCCAGTCTAACTTAATCAAGGGCAGGATATCTGTATAGTCTAATCCGACCTGATCTTATCCAATCCACTCCAATTCTAAGGTAATGGGTATGTAGTGTGAGCTAATCCAACCAACTCTAATCCAACCCAATCAAATTTCCAATTTTTATTGGTGAAACGTGCGCAGGCAACAAGTCGGCCGTAGGCAAACGGCACTAGGAAGGGAGAGAGCGGGAGGTAAGAGCCAAAGCAGTGTCCGGAGGTTCATGCTACCCAAAACTGTTTTGTGACAGGATGTATCTGTGGGCCAGTTGCCGACAGCTAGTGTTATGGTCTTCACCCTGGGCCGGCCGGGAACCATCGCCTCTTGAAATCAAGGAAAACTTTCCAGATGACAAGATGCGTTGGGAACTGAGCGCACATTCTGTTTGAAGGTTCATCTTTCGATTACACTAGTAACAACTGAAATCTTGCAGAGCCTTGCAGCAGAAAGCTTGCCTTCTGCCAGGCTTCTGTGCTATCTCAGCGCCTGAACTTGAACTGGAACATCTTGATTTCTGGCCGGCAGCAGACCTTGACAGTATCCTTCATGCTCATGATCAGCTACAGCCACTTTTCCCCGATGCGCTTCCCTCCGGTTGGAAGCAAGCGCTCGATCGTTCCTGGGACGAACATTGCAGCTCCGAGTGGTTTGGACGGGAAGTTCCCTTGATCCACATGAGAAGTGTAGTCCAAAAGTTGGATGCGCCAAGTTTGGTTGAGTTGGTATTGGTGCAACATGTGATGTCAGGTCTTCAGAAAACAGCTGACACGGTCAAGATGTTCTTCTTTTCCTGCGTGGATGAGCCAGGCAACTACAAAGACACGGCTGCCAAGATCGCCAGCTTGAACCTGGCAGATTTGCACAGTGCAGCTTTCGATGAAGCCAAGCGTTCATTGCAAGAATGTCGCTGCGTTCTGAATGCGCGGAATTCAGAGGATGACCAGGTAATCCAGTCTGCACTTGAAAGCTTCGATTTCAAAGGCTTGAAGGAGCTTTTGGGAGAGGTTCCAGATGCGATGGGGGCAGAGAATGCAGCGACCAAACTATTCCATCACCGTGTTGATCAGATAAAGCAAGTGGTGCTGGACCGATTGACTTTGGCAAAGCAATCTCTTCTCCAGCCCAGAAAATTCGCACTTGAATTCCGCAAGTTGAAAGCAGCGGAAGCAGAAATCGGTGACTACCTGAAGCTCTACCAGGACCACCCTGGGCTGTGCTTTCAAGATGAGGGCCTGATGAGGGGTCAGTGTTATAAAGTGCCCCATCATATCCCATCATCTTGACTACTAGTGCGGTGAAGGGCGAGACCTTGCCACCAATCCCCCATCAAGCAGCATCAACCATCAGATGCCACAAGCAAGTTGGACTCCAGCGGGTTCGCCCCAGCCGGGACCGGCACGGCAAGCGCTGCAGGAAACGAACCTCACCGAGGAGGTGCAAAAGATTGCACGACAAGCATTGGAACATGTTCAGGCTATGTTGGCGAAGCTCAAGGCTGCGCGTCCAATGTGATGATGATGATGATGATGGTGGATATGCAAGGATCCCATGGGGCCACTACTGTAATTGTTGCGCTAGTGTTTTTGTTGATAATGGAGGGAGTCAAAGATCCTGGTGTGTCTCTTTCTGTAGGCGCTTGCAAATGGCTACTACATTTTTATCTATTTAAATGATGATGCATGGTGAGTGAAGACCTTTCCAGACATCAATGGCAACCGAACAGATGGCGCACAACCTGTAAGGACCAATCTGTTGTTGCACGGCCAGTGCATTGGATTTGCCTTCCCTTCCAGGCTGAAACCGAACGGAAGAGCTATGACATGTGTTTGGACCATGCAGACGAGCTTGAGGATTTAGTTGCTCGATGGCGCGACCTTCACATCATCACCCCCACTCAGCTCTCTGAGATGGATAGGGTAATTTCCAAGGCCCCATCGTCTGATTTGTTGGTGGCGCAGCCAATTCGCAACACCTTGTCATTTCTTGTGTCCTGTTGCTACAGCTCTGCACATTTTATCTCTTCCGCGTTTTCTGCATTCTTTCGCATGCGCTATCGCACATCTTTGTGCAAATGCTTCGGGATAAACATCTCATCAACATCAACAGCTAAAAGATGTTGTCTTGACATGTCTTGACTATTTGTTCTTTGCCTGAAGGATTGTTGTTGCATTTCGAGACATGGGAAATCGTGTTGGCTTTGCTGATGCCAGGCCAAAGGTTGCTTGGAGATTGTGAGGTCGCTGATGACGAGTTTTCTTGAGATGGTAAAACATGTCGAAACTTGGCCCCATTGAGAAGCGACGGGACTGGGGGATGGTGATAAACATGTTACTGGAGGTGTAGGCCATGCTATGCCATGCTGCATCCTCCGGGAAAATGCTTTTGGCTGGCGGGGGCGATCTCATAGGCAGTCCTCAAACAGTCGTTGGTCTTTGAGATTCTTTGAGCCACGGCTGCTGCTCATTGGCTGAGGACGAGAATGCTAACTCTAAGGAGTTTGTTCACGAGCTCAAGATGCTGCAAGCCGGCTGTCGCAGTGACGTCAAAGAAGCTGGCAATGGAACCATTGAATTGGAGTTGGGTCATGTTTCTCAGGATAGTATGTTCTCCCCCCCTGTCTTTGTTCAGCATATTTCTTCATATCAATGAACTGGCCCAACTTGGGTCAGTAGCCCACGAGGCTTGATTGTTGGTGTTTTCTATTGCCTACATAATACATACACACACACAGATATATATATATATACATATATATATATACGTATATATATATATACACATAGATGCATGCATGCATTTGCATCGGCTTCAAGATCCAACACAGGGACTCGCGATTTGATTTATGTTGGATCTTGGCAACAACGGCAAGTTGCGATGATGTGGTCAAAGTGCCGAGGATGTGTACAAGAGCACAGTGGAGCATACGAACCAGGATTTGGATTCATTCGTTCAAGAAATTATCCAGAATGCTGCACAAAATGCCTCTTCATTGAGCATCTCCGTTGCACATAGTCTTCACATGTCTTCACATGTCTTCACATGTCTTCACATATAGTCATATCGCCACCATGATTCAAAGGAAGACACGGCACCCCCACAATACAAACGAAATAGCTGTTGCACAGTCAACGTAGTCAAGTCGTGGACATGGCTTTGCCAGTAAAAAAGTATTTTGAACGGTTTTGTGAATGAGTTCTGCCTAAATTTCAGAACAATTTTTGAGGCGTTGATGCTCTTGAGCTTCTGAAGAAACATTTCGATGAAGGCCTCGGAGATCATCTTACAACAGTTCCTGGTCGAGTGCAGCAAGAACTGGAGAAAGTGAAGAAAACGGTGCCTGGTCTTTGATTTGGACACAGTGTTCTGATCATACTCCGATTTCTTAGTGCGCAAAGCCAGCACGCCATTTGCTTGGGAACATAGCGCTCAAGTGTGAAGCTGCAAGTTTACAGGAACATCTGGGCTGCATGGAACAGCTGACAAACCAAGCAAGATCTATGCATTTTCAGAAGGTTGAGTGAAATTGGCCGGTAGAACCAGTGCAGCTTGAGTTTTAGCCGTCGCACTGGCCTTGAGCAAATTGAATCCCAAGGTTGAATCGCACAACCAAACCCTGCTGGCCAAGCTCTACTCAGAAGATGAGATTCAGCAGTTGAAAGCTGAGTTGGACAGTTTCAAGGCCATCGCGCAAGGTTGCACTCAGAACCAAGGAACATTGTATGCCGCGGTGGTGGGAGCCTACAGCTATGCAACAGGTTTTTTCAGCACCACATCAGGCAAGACAGCGGAAAGGGAAATGCAGGCTAAGCGACGGGCTCGGAGTGCTCAAAAGGATTACAGCGTGCTCAGGGAAAAAGTGAACAAAACAATTGCAGAAAATGCCCAGGATGGGCTGGCTGCAGTAGACGGAGGAAACTTCGAGATTGCTGGAAGTGTCTTGCGCTTCAAATCTCTGGTGGAATCTCGCTTGAAGGAGCATTTGGATGTCGTTGCAAGCAAGGAAATGGAGAACTTTGAGCAGGAAGTCGAGGAGTTGCTACGGGGCAAGCTGGACAAACTCCTGATTGCCCTAAAGGATGGGCCAGATGTTCGAAGAGCAATAACGGACCTTGGATACTCGTTGGAAATAAAACATTTATTTCGGGGGCAAGTGTGCAACCACACACTAGCTGTTGGTTCTGCACTGTTGCTGCAAGTTTTACTTCAAGTGAGCCTGCGTCCAGAGCCCACATCTTTTGATATGGTCACTTCTTCACCCACTGTGACATTCACGCCGCCGAGCCCATGTTCAGGAAACTCTCTTCCACGAGCCTGTTTTTACCTCGGCTGGAATACTAAAGTAGTGAGGTCAAAACGCTCGATTTTTGCAAGCACATGGATTTTTTTTGGCCATGTTGTCGTGATATCGCGATCGATTAGGCGGAACCTTGTGAAATTCTGATACGGTGCCGGTTAGTGTGCGTCGTCTCTCGGTTTTACACAATTTTGAAATTTGAACCGGTTTTTCCGCTTCAAGCAAGCGATGGCTTGCAGCATCGAGTCACAAGGTAATGTAAACAGGCAAACATTTTGTTTAGGCTGTCCCGCTTTGAACCACGTGATGCAGTGGATGAACGCGGGCATTATGCGCCGAAGGTTCATGTGTGCTTGTGGGTGTGCGTGTGGCCGTAGGGCTGCGTGCGTGCTTGCGGTAGTGGTTGTGTGCGTTGGCTGGGAGACTTGCGATATTTGTACTTTTATTTGATCAGGAGAGGCACTGGGCACTTCTTTCCAAAGCCAGTGAAAAGAAAAAAATGCCTAGCACCAGAAAGGGAGGCCCGATACAGTATACTTACGTTTGAAGAAAATCCAGGTGGAGCCATGAAGAAGAATACATGCGTTTGACGCTGATATCGTTGTAATGCTGTAACGCTGGTTTAAATCATTCTGGCATGTCAGAGCCAAGGACACTTCTTGGACTTCCTCCGCCATGTGTCCTTCAAGTTCGACAGAACCCTCTTCCATGATGTTTTGCGCGACTTTGTGGAGGAGCAGAAACAGAGACTGGAGCAGGCCTTGTCAAATTCGCTTGTGGAAGAGGCCATGGATGCAAAGCTTGATCTGCAAGCGTTGTCATTGATCCTGAGCACCAGGTTCGCCCTCTACAAGCGAACAATGTCAGAGTTGCCACTTCAAGAGCACCCCAGAAGGGCTTGGAAGCGGCTGGTTGACATCCAGGAAAGCATCATTGACGAAGATCTTGGAAAGCAAGGGGAACATTTTGCTGTTCTGGAAGTCTTTCCATCCATGCCTCATCGAGATGGCGAGATCCAGCTGCCATCGTCTCAAGAAGTCAAGCAGGCTTTCGTCAGGAAGAGCAAGCAGTACCATATGGACAAACAGTACCTTCCGGATAGGCAGCAAGCACGCATCAGCCCGTCAATGAGAGGTTGGATGATGCCGAAGGTGAATGCGGCAAATGAATTCTTACAGAGTGATGTCAATCGCCAAGGTTTTGGCAACCGAATCGCAGGACTATTCTGGCAGAAGCTAGAAGGCGGGGTTGCTTGCTTTGTCCTAAGCCTCATGAATTGAACGGTGGTTGGTTGGAAGCCTGAAACGGAATTTCTGTGAAGGGGTAAGAAGCCAACATCTGAAAGCATCAAACTTCCTGTTGCAGGCCTCAATGTGAAGTTGCGTTCTTGTGTGGAAAGGTTGATCGAAGAGCAGAAGTTCGAGAAGTTGAAAGCGATGTTACAGGAACTTCGGCGGGTTGACAAAAAGCTGGCCGACAAGATGCGGATCTCGGTTCCTCAGCTAGAGAAAATCATCCAGGACCAGGGTTGATTGCCGCTTGACGCAGCCCCACAAAAACGGTAGACTTGGAGAACCGATATGAACCGATGTCACCAAATGTACGGACGGGCACAGGAAACGCAAACCAATTCAGTCAGCCTGACCAGGACCACGTGATCGACGAGGTGAGGAAGACAAAAGAAAACGTGCAAACTACATGGCAAACAGGATCGCTCAGAGAGCTGAATGAAGATTTGCTGAAACTGAAGGAGATTAGCCAACAGTTTGCTGCTTATCCTGAGATTGTCCCAGAAAATTTGATGCGGGACATTTCAAAGACCGTGGCGGAAGAGATCATGGAAGAAGGGCGGAGAGCGCGGGTCTGTATCACCAGTTGTCAATCAAGGAACGAGGCAATGGCATGCATTATGCAATTTGGAGGACATCTAATTTCACTCGGCCGCATTTGCCACCACTTGCGCGATTTCAAGACTAGGGCAGAAGGGCAAATTTCTAATGTCTTGGCTCTTTGCTACGAGAAGAGTTGGGGTCCGACCTTTCTTCTTCAGCTGGGCATGAGTTTGGGAAAGGGGAAAATCGGGATTCCCAACACGGATGATGATACGGTGGCAAAGCACTTGTTGAGTTCCTTTTCGCACTTCAGCGATGCGCGGATGGTCATGTTCAATGTCGAGACGATCCTCACGCAGAAGGATATAGAGCAGACGCTAAATGCGACTCGAGCGGTGTCCTAAGCATCTTTTGTTTGTTCTGAATGCTGGTGTGGCTGTATGTAGCAATTTCTTGATGAGACATTCTTGTTTTACTCCTCTTCTCCCACTGGCTCAGGAAATCTCTTCCTGGGATGTTGGGGCAAATGGCCGGAAGAAACGACATCTTGCCATCCGCAAACTACAAGAGGGTTGGGAAGAGTACGACCGCCTATTTGATGAGTATTTGAAGAAATGGATTGCCTCAGAGCTGACGCAAGACCAGTTGACTCAGCAGATCATGGCAACTGCGGGCCAGCTGCGTGCACAGAGTGGCGGCCAGTGGACTTCTGAAGTCAAGGCAAAGATTCCGGAGTTGCTCGCGGGGATCTTCGCGCTTTATGCGATTCCCAGGTCAGGAAAGGCATACATCTCTGCGCTTGCAAGTGCTACCAACGACGAGGAGAAATCTGAAGCTGTGGAACCGGAGGAGCGGCTGACCCACGAGCGGAACAATTACGAACTGATTTCTATCAAAACAAATGCCAGCTCTCTCTCTCTCTCTCTCTCTCTCGCTCTAAACAATTATTAGACGCTGCGCTAGGAATCCTCCGGCCAGATTTTACTAGCTCGATCTGTTGCAGCCAGTGATTGGTACAGGTATGCACAGTAAAGCTATATGTCTTCCCTAAGTCAGAGATGACTCTTCCGCACAGCTGCTTTTGCCATTGTCAGGATTTGCTAATCAAGCCGCACAGCATCCAAATTTTGACTCTTCTCTCCCTCACCGGCTATGCGAACCCGGGAATTGATCTGGAGAATCATGTCATGCAGATCCGGACGGGTGAAGGGAAGTCGATTGCGCTGGGAGGTGGCGCAGCGCTTCTGGGTCTGTTGGGCTTCCGAGTTCGTTGCATTTGCTATTCGAAGTACCTCAGCCAGAGAGACGAGAATGCCTTCAGCAGCTTGTTCGCCGAATTGCAGCTGCAGAATCATGGCTCCGAACGCATTGTCTACAGCACTATCACGGAGTACAGTCACTAGGCAGACAGATGCCTTACAACAAATTGTTCTTTGATTTGAGGTGCGGAATGAACATCCGAGGCATGCTTTGACATGCAGCGGTCAAGCACAATTCTTTCTGAAGTATACTGTCGGTATAGGTTCTTTTGATATCGAACTCAGACGGCGTCCGGTCATTCACATTTGCACGCCGCAATGCTGAGGTGAACATCGCACGGCGCAGAAAGGCGACGTCAGAAGCCTCACTCACGAGCTGGTGACCACAGGAAAGTTGAAACCGAGTCCTTTGAACAAGATGAACAAGGAGGTTGATGTCACTGTGGCAGATGGGACCAACCCTCACAAAGCGAGCAAGGCCAGGATGGAATACCACCCCATCGTGACTCCGTTGCTTTGCCCTGCTTGTGCTTTTTGCAAACAGATGATGATGTGACTTCCGTTTCTCTCATTCCCGCAACTGAATTGGATCACATATAATTATGCTTGCTAGGGAATGGATATAATTATTGAAGGCCTATTCCAACAATATGGTTGCCAAGAAAATAGCTTGTCAGGCATCTCAACCAATTGTCCTGGGTAGAGCGGATTCAGCCCATGGCCCAGCTCTACATGGCCAAGAGATTCTCCTCGTGGATGAAGTGGATGTATTTTTTGGCAGCAATTTCTATGGTCAAACCCACAACCAGGTGGCTGTCTTAGCCTCCCTGGAAGTCGAGGCGCTCTTGAGGGAGATGTGGAAGAACAGGGACAATGCATTGAATGCGCTTGCCTTTTTCCAAAAGATCCTTGAATGGAGGGAGTACAAAGCATTGGTGGAGAAATTCCCACACTTTGACAAGATGGTGAAGGCAGAGGTGTTTCAGATGTGTGCGGATTTGAAGGACCACTTGCAGACGAGGAATGACTACACCTTTCATTGTTGCAGAATAGGCTACAAGGTCATGGACGGTATTGCATATGATGTGGTCAAGGGCTACAAGACAGCATTCGCGTACTTGGAAGAAGCGAGCAAAGGTCGCTTGCCTGACGAGGCAATTTTGCGGAAGGCTTTGGCCCTACGAGTTCCATGCGGCCGTTTCTCCTATGCGAACCTGGGTGCGTCCCCCAAGATCTTAGGAGTGTCTGGAACGATTGAAGCCCTGGGCAGATACGAATGGACTGTGATGCAACGCTTTGGCATCAGCAGTTACACCTTGGTTCCATCTGTCTATGGCCGCAACAATTTTGCATTCCTGAATCAAGCCTGCGGTATTCCCATCGTTATTTCAAAGGATCAGGACCACGCGTTTGACATTTTCACTCAGGCCGGCGGCGGCTCATCGTCCTGTTGGCTAGCTCCTGGTTGTTCATACTTTCTATGGTAAACAGGAAGCTCTATGTCGTTCCATTCTTGGGCACGCATTTCACTACATCATTTCACTACATCATTTCACTTTGTTCAAGATAACTGTGATAGGATGCGCTTTCAGAGTCACTTTTTCCAACGCCATGCCAGGTCAACAAGAAGGTCCACGAAAATCGAGCGGTCATTGTCTTCTTTCGCGATGTGCGGCAAGTCAATGCGTTCACCCAGTCCACATATTACAGCAAAATTGCGAATAAGAACCTGGGCCGCCTTATGTGTCCCATGCTTCGTGACTAGACCTTGCAGAAACTGGGAAGCTTCCTACTCTCCGAGGAATGTGCTTCTTCCAGATCTTCCTGATGTGCACAAGGATTGGATCGTTAGCAAAGCAGCCACCAATCGTCAGGTCACGATTGTCGCAGCCTCAAGCACTTGAGTTCTTTATGTTTTTTCCTTTTCCACATCTTTGACACAGTGGGAGGAGGCCCAAAATGGCATTACAATCTGACCTGTGAACTCATGCGCATCCCGTTATCTCCATATCCATGCATGTTTGCAACCTGAAGAAAATTGCAATATAAACCAACCGTGTTTGCTCGGTAAGGCTCCAGCAATCTTTGGCCGCGGTACTGACTTTTGCTGCCGCTTGGGCCAAACATCGGGTGCTGTTGCCGTTTTGTGGAAGGGGCCCCTACATACCCCCTACATACCTCTACATTGGTCACTGCCTTGCCATGAAAGGACCATACACACTTATATGCCCAAATATTGAGAGTTGCTCGTGCCTAGGTTTCGATGAAAAACTCGAGCAGGCAAAGGAATGCCAAGCGGGAGAGAAAACTCCTTCAACAGTCACGAAAGCCAGCCGCTAGGCTAGGCGAAGTTCTATATGCGAACAAAGTGAGTTAAGGGGGTCTGGGGGCAGAGCGCCCGAAATCGGATAAAAATGAGGAAAATAGGTGGTAAAAAAGGTGG
>Ga0126342_10019053_pt1 | contig 11708 bp, 14 predicted proteins | sample Cyp1metagenome_FD_92528 | JGI IMG/M metagenome (GOLD analysis project Ga0126342, IMG submission 92528) | Coral microbial communities from Lord Howe Island, Old Settlement Bay, Australia - Cyphastrea 1 metagenome | ecosystem: Host-associated > Invertebrates > Cnidaria > Coral ... | reverse complement strand
GGCAGTGGGTGGCAGCCCTTTACATAATGATTATGATATCCAACTTTCGCGAAACTTTCGCGAAACAAAATTTTACTTTCGCGAACTCGAAAAAAAACTTTCGCGAAGGTTTCCAACATAACATGCACGGCTTTCGCAATTAAAACTCCTTACAAGGACCTTTAGATCGATCACCATATATTGTGTAGGCGTGCGCCGTGTGCGCGTGCTTGTGCATGTATATAACTGACCCCAATAAATTCGCATGGGTGCCCGCACGATATGAAACCACAACATCTCAAGCACACCATGTCAGAATATATCAGATCAAGTCTCGCGTCTTTGTTCTGAAAGGATTTACCTCAGGCTGATGGAGTCACTTCACCAAGACGAAGCACAACAAGAAAAGAAGGAACTGCTTGCCAACCACAATTGAACTCCTTGACAGGTTGAATCTGCATGCCTGACATGTTGCTCTCTTAAGTCTACTTGCCTCTGCGCTGTAGTTTGTCCTGACACTAACCTAGGAGGATGTTTTGGTGAAATAATGTGGCACACGGTACTGTATCCAACAGTGAAACACCCCCAATTGCACCACAAATGATTGTGTAAACCCCCCAAAAGTGGTGGTCGGGATTGGTCGGGTATTATTGGATTTCCCTGGCCGTCCGCATCACTGGTGGCCTATGCCACCTGTGATCCATTTCCACCACGGTGCTCAAGCAGTATGGTAGACCGGCGCCTCTATCAGGCACATCGCTGCCATCAACGTGGAAGCTACCATCCTCCTCCGTACGGGGCGATCAATCATTCAAAAATCACCAGAAATGCTGGGATAGAAGGTTGCACCACCTCAATTTTAATATTCTTATGGGGTTTGCCACATTATTTTATTATTTCACCAGAACATCCTAGATCTTCAAAAGCTGGCTGAGTTTCTCAGCCAGTTGAAATCTGTGTTTTCTATCTTTTGGGCCGGCGTTTGCACTCCTGATCCTCCTTAAATTTCAAAATTTACCATCTGGTTATTTAACATAGCCATGGAAAATCCCTTATAAATGGAGGTGTTAATGGGAAAATCATCTATAAATGGGAAATTTTCCATGGCTATGTTAAATAACCAGAGGGTAGATCATATCTGGGAACATGGAGGCCCTGCCAGTTCCACCATCTTCCACCCTTTTTGCACCCCTCTGCTGCAGCGTCCTGTCGCCGCAGGACAGTGACCTAGGTAGGTGGGATGATCGCGTGGCGCAGAAACTGCGGCTGTTTTTGAGCCAATGGGTGGCATTTGGTCATACTAAAATAGAAAGAAATGAAAACCACTTCTACAAAACAGTCATCGATTTTTTCCTTTATCTTTGGGGACCAAAGAAAACTTTCACATTTCCCAGTCCTCCCCAGCTCGTGCACGATCTCGTCCAGCATCCGCTTGAGCCGAGGTGCATCTTCCAGCTGTAAGGGCAAAAAGCGAATGGGGTTTGGTGGCGTCCCCATTGACTGCATCTGGTCCCCATCATCACCCTCGCCTGCCGTCAAGTGGCTGGTGGCACCCAACAAGAAGTCGTCAAACGAATGAGGCAATTGTTCCAAGCAGCCAAGGGAAACTACAAGGAAATATTCCAAAAACGATCCCGGATTTCATTGCCAACATCATGAGTTCAACTATGTTCCACTGAGGATCATATATGCGTCCTTTCATGAGTCCCTCAAATGTGCTGTTGTGCGAACCTGGGACCCCACAACATGCCAAGTTACAAGCAGAAAAAAAAGTTGTATCACCAAGTTTCTCTAACCTTAAGGAGGTGCATCAACACTAGTTGGTTCATAGGTTTCCCTATGGGTAATAATCAATCCCCCATAATGTCAGTAAAGCAGTAAACCACCTAAATTACCATTGTTATGGATGGTATAAGTCATCAAAATATATCAAAATATTGAATATGGGTGGTTTATGACATGGTTTTACCATGGTTTTACCAACATTCACCCAGGTGGTATAAGTCCCTATTTCATCACCAACCAGAAGCTCCTCGATGCCAAACGTTCGTATGCCACCGTGCCGCATCCGGCTGGGGCAACGCCGGCCCGGAACTGGAACAGTTGCAGCCCATGGCGCAAGTCTCAAAAGGTGGCTGCCACGCTTCAATGGATGGGAAAAACACTAGGAAGCCTTCTCAGGAAGCCATGGTTTTTGTATGTTTTTGTTGTTTTTACCAAAGCGCTTGGGCCAAAACGGCTGGCATCGCTGGTGATTGTGAAGCCATGACCACATATTTCTCCGTACCTGAAAGTTATCATTGATCAAACTGTTCAAAGACGTTACTTGGATGCTCTGCCCTGCCACCAATTTGATTGTTGGATGGGTAGTACATGATGTTCACTGTTCAATCACTTTGCCAAGAAAGACTTCGAAAACTTCCACATAGTCAACATTGTGCAAAACTGCGCATCATCTTTTCTTTTGCTGCTCAAGCATCCAACTGCTTTCGCACCTCAGTAGCAGGAGAGTTCGAGCTATACCTCCCATTCACTGCATCCTCCTGCAAACCAACTTGGCAATCGCGAAGAACTTATGTAACAAAAACTCAGTTTTTCCTGAACCAGTAGATATTGAACAACGATTTTCAAAGAGGCCCCGTTCGTTTCCAGAAAATTGGTGGGAGAGAAAATTTACACCATCCATCTTAGGCCAGTACGGGCCAATTGAGCCTAAAAGCCAACTTCGTATCATTGCATATCATCGTATCCGCAAAGCCAGAGAGTCGACATAACAGCCATCTATACATATACATATATTTATATATACATATAAAATCTAGAGAAAGATTTGGTAATCTGATAGGTGGTTACAACCCATCCTACAAGTAGATCGTGAAACATCCCCACATGTGATCGTCCACTGCTGGCAGCCTCTAAAAGTTGCTTGTCTTCAGCCGTCCAGAAGGTCCTGTGAACGGGCTAGTGAGGGGTTAGGCTCTCTCTCTATAGCATTATTTAGCGCCATAGTAGAGAAAAGGACTCCAATCTTTTTGATCGTTTTGGCAAAAATCATCAAAAATCCCAACTTCTGTATATAAATGTTGGTTTTGTCGGTTTCAAGTTGATCATTGGATTGGTTTAAGGGATAATCTACAGGAAAGCCCTATATTTCATGGTAAAAACCATGGTTCCTGTAGATTTTCCCATCAACCAATCCATTGATTTGAAGTTTCAAGACATGGCTCCAACATCTCTGACCCTTTTTTTGGGCTTGATCCTGCGGGGGCTCTGCTGGATCTTCTGCAGCATGGCGTTTTTTTGTTCCCGCGCTGTCCTGTCGTGGCTCCCAGGATGGCCGGGATGTGGCTGGCTGTCTGAAAAAGGGGTATATAGATTATATTGTATCAATAATTTATTATCATATTATATGGTATTGAATTGTACATCATTATACTCTTTTGTATTCTCTATTGTATTGTATTGTATTTATATAAAGTCCCGTGTCCTGTCCCTGAAGGTTTATTACTGGATCTATTCATTTTGGGATTCCATAAAGGTGGAGTTAATATTAGGGGGAAGGGATTATGATCCAAAATCCCATTGCTAATCATCATATCATAATATCTATCAACGAAATGGCCAGTTGCATTGTAAGGCACTCCCACGAAGTGACTTGGCAAAGGAGTCGGCTTACTGTAAAGTACCACCTACCATCACCATGTATGTATATGTATGTGCCATCAGTTGCCCTTTTTTATATGGGAAATGACATAGGTTCCTCCGGTTCCTCCTATTCCTCAACGAGCAAGTGGAAAGACATGGAAAGATGACGTCTATGATCAAGATAGATTTGGAGCCGCAATCATCAGCTCAAATGGAACCTATACATTCTGTGCGTGCAGGCATTTTTTCTGCTGGGTGTGTTACACCAACCATCTGTGCATCATTTCAAATTCTTGACGATTGAGATGCTCAAAGCGCAAAGATTGGATGGTTTGATGAATTGTGATGAATTGTGATGAATTGTGATGAATTATGATGAATTATGATGAATTATGATGAATTATGATGAATTATGATGAATTATGATGAATTATGATGAATTATGATGAATTATGATGAATTATATGGCTGGAATCCGGCCCAAAGCTAGTTCCGATGGCAATTCACCAGCGCTCATCCCTGCAGCGCCTCTCACGCTCACGCATCTGTTCCAGCCTCAGAGAGAGCTCTCAATATTTCTCAAACAAAAGGTAATTTGGTTAAAACAATCATAAACCACCCCATTTTGGATGGTCTATACCACCCATTTATGGTGATTTTGGGGATGGTTTATGGCATTGTTTGAACCACATAACCAATTAACAGCAACAGATGCAACAGCTGGGTCTTTCTGACACTTCCCCCAAGGAAGCCATCTCCCTCGACATGAGGCGACCAAGCAACAATCGCGCTTTGGTCTCTTCGGGATCAGTCCGCACCTGGCACTGGGCAGGACTCGGTCCGACCGGATCTCTCTGCGTGCAGCGCCGGGCCGTCTTTTTCATCGCATTCATTTGTGACAGCCATAGCCTTTGGGACCATCCCCCGTGTAGTCCTTTCCGCCGTCCTGAGGTATGGTGAGGTTGGACTGAGGTATGGTGCATCAACCAACATCCCGATTGAGAAGTATCAAAAATTGGTCATGTTGGGGAAGTCTATGTGTTTGGGGTACCCCAGTTTGAGGAAATACCAGCTCTCTCCGGGCAAGACACACAGAGCACCAGAGGTGCCAAACCTTTGGACCCACCCATGAAATGCAGCACCTGCAAGCCTGGGCCCGTGATGCATCACCGGTAACAACTTTTCCAAGTGGAACCCCACTTTCATGTCCTTTAAATACAAGATTGGATGGGAAAGACCCATCAACAACATAGAAACATCATGAAATTCCATGAGTCATCTCCATTGGGGAATGTCAAGCTAAGTCAGCTCCTACTCAGATATGTTCACATATATATATAGATCTCCAAGTTTGATTTCAGGCACTTCTGTGACGCGGCCAAGAGGCGCTCATCTTTCATTCCAAGCGCCTGGCTTGTACGAAATCGGGCCTGGTATGGCCTGGTTGATTCATAGCGGCCTACCATGGTTTGATCATTTCACTGAAACATGGATAAACATGAGTAAACATGGTACCCCATGTTGATCAACCAGAGGCTCATGGTCTATACTAATCTAGGGGCAATGTTGGATTGCAAGCAATCACAGAAGCAATCTTGGACCACAACAGACATGTTGCAGGGAGACCTGTCATCGGTGGTCACCATGACCACATATCAGCTGAAAAATTGCACCCGGGAGTTTCTGAGATCAAAACCAAAAAAAAGAAGCCTAGAGAACTTGTGTAAGGCTTGTAAGGATCGACCCCATGATTTTCCTATGATTTTCATGGATGCCCTGATGCCCAATTATTTTCCATGAAATTGTCCATTGGCTCTTCCCAGCCTCCATTTTGGGGTCAGTGATGGGCTCGCCACAGTGCTTCACAGTGCAGCCGCCACGGTTATAAATGACACCACTTTCCTCTCAACGGATTTGGTTTTCGAATGGACCTACCCAACCAACTTTGGACAGAAACTATGGACATCTATCTGCTGGATGTTTTAAGGACTTTACCAAACTGGGGATACTCGGATAGTCTCAATGGATCCGTTCTCTATGAAAACTCGGAAAAATGCGTGTTTCTCTCCACACTTGGGTTTCCGTAGATTTTCCAAACAACAATTATGAGATTTTGAGGGAGTCTTAATGGATCGATTTTCCAGGGGAAATCATGGAACATGTATGACACCATGGAGGTTTTACCATCAAGTACAGGGGAATACAGGGGAGTTCCTGCAAGTTCTCCTTTACAACCAGCTCTGGGCAAGGGCTATGAACAAGAGTTGGCGCTTTAAACTTTAAACCCAAATTATTGCGAGTGTCTTGCACAATTGATGAGTTGTCTGATCATTTTGATCCTTTAGTGGCATTTAGCGGTGGCTAAATAACCCACACCACCTCGCATCCTGCCGCAAAATCCCAAGGTATCAGCCGTTTCATCAGTCACGACCAGGTGGGACCATTTAAGGGCACTGCCAAGGCCAAGCATCCAAGGACATGTGGCCTTTCACGAGTTCCTTGTTGGAACCTAAGACGCCCAAAAGCTGAACAAAAAACACAAAAAACACGTCTGCCGCCTGTGAACTGTGTTTGTTCACGACTTATTTCCCAACGAAGACCCTTGTGGGGTTTAGGGTTCTCCACGGATCAAACAACTGATGCTTGCTGAGAGAGAGAGAGATATATATATAAATAAATAAATAATAAATAAATAAATAAATACACATCTATACATATATATATATATATAAATACACACCTATATGTGTATATACAATTATATACATATTTTAATGTTAATTGTGTAGCTCAAACACTGCATGAGTTGTTCCAAGACCTTCTTTTTTCAAGGTTTTTCGCCGTTGTCATAGCAAGAACTCTGGGGAGCCAGTCAAGCAAAACAGACCACCAGGGAGACAGGCCAGCCATCCTAAGCATAGATACATTACGATACATTAGATACCCTGTTCGTCAGTCCCTCTCTCCATTGCCTTCTCGAAGGGTTAAGCTAAAGGCGAGTGAAAAAAAAACACTCGTTTCACCAGGGTAGACAGGAGTGTCAGCAGCCGAGGCAGATTAGTAATGATTAGTAGATAACCCCAACTAGGACGGGAAACCACATTTCAGCTGCTTTAAGCTCTATAACTCAGCCAACTTCCCAAGACCCGCGAATGCTTTAAGCTCTAGTGTCCCACCATGTCCCACCAACTTCTGGAACAAAGCAACCGCTCATGATGTCGTTCAAGCAGATCTGCTCATTACTGCTGCACTCCTGGTGCTCTATGCCTCGACACCAAGTCTAGAGAGGTGCGGCTTAGCACAGTTGCTTCACCATGACTACGACTTTTCCTCGCAAATTATTGGCCAAATGGATGTGTGCAGAAACATAAACATCCAATATGTATATGCGCATCACATATGTATGCATGCATGATCATGCATGTATCTGTTACATATATATATACATACATGATATACATGTATACATATATCATTATCATGCATTATGATGCATTATGTATAATGATGTATGTTCCATTATGTTCCCAGAAAATTCACATAGATTCATATCATATCAATGGATAGCCCATGGGTTCCCTTGGACATCTCAAACTGGCGAGCTGCCAATACGCCATCTTCTCAAGCCGCCCGGGCCCACGACATGAGCGCGGAAGGTGTCCTAAGATGGTGGCACCCCCAAAATTAGCGCATCCCCATTGAAGAGGCCATGAGAATTTAAACATTCGCATTTTGAGAAAACACCAGCTTGAAGATTGGGCATTTTTTTAAGGTTAAATCTCTATGCAGATTGAGTTACTATATAGACTGGGTTTCCTTAGTCATAGGGATACCCCAAATCATCCAAGTCATGAACGACCAGTACTTAGTATTGAAAACCATGGTGACTTGGGGATCCCCCATTTTAGGAACTCCCATTCAATCATATTTAATCTTAGGGGGAGGGATGATTTTTCGGGGCTTCAATTTCGGGCTGAACTGCATGTATGTATCAGATACTATAAGTGTAAAGTCCCAAAAATGAAGGTGCTCACATGTCTGGAGTCCAATACTGTTGGGGCTCACTTTTGTTTGTCAGCCTTTGCTTTCCAATAATTTCGACTTCATCCATTTGAAAGGCCATTCTGGCAGGTCCAACATCCCCAACTGTCCTGGAAGAGATGTTGCGACCACTCTGAGTTCCTCCCGTGGGACAGTTGGGAGAAGCCCCAAACATGCAGTTCTGAAAGGGAGAGGCTCATCCGCTAGGACTTAACAGCGATGTAATGACTTAACCGACTTAACCCCGGGATTCAATGTGATATCGCCTGATCGCCACCCATTTCGACCTCCGGTTAGGACATGTGCCTGGTCATCAGAAAGCCGCCGTTGATCCGATTCTCGCCATTCAGCAGCCAATCCTCCTGAAACGACCATCATTGGGATACAATTGGGCCAGCAGATTTGGTCATGTATGGTACTTGAGTTGTTGCAAACAAAGCTCGCTGGTCAGGAACACATCCAGGTTGCGTTTCTCCATGTCTTTTGCAATGTTGCCTTGGAACTTGTGGGGCAACGAAGCACTGTGGAAGAGAACTTCCAAAGTTTCAATTGATTGTCATTGTCATGCCGTTAGATGGATTTTTTTTAATAGGGTATGGCTGTGATTGCTGTGAGATGCTTGTCATTTCTGATTTCTGCAAGTATCTCCACAGATCCGTCTCTCAGTGCCACCTGGAAAAAGACTTCAAATAAATTGAGAGTTGAATGGCTGCCCCCAAGCTGTCCCAAGCCGTTCTTCTGATTTCTAGTGTTGACCATCTGTGAGTGCCAGGAGAGCCAAAGTCAAGTCTTGTATTATATATATAAGTAATATCGAAGCAGGCACGTTATAACTTACACCATGCAACAACAAACACATACGTACATTACATTACATTACATAACAATACATAACATAACATAACATAGCATAACATAACATACATTACATACATTACATACATTACATACATACAGTACATACATTGCATACATTGCATACATTGCATACATTGCATACATTGCATACATTACATTACATTACATTACATTACATTACATTACATAACATTAACATTAACATTAACATTAACATAACATAACATAACATTACATTACATACATATATACATACAAACATACATATATATATATCAAAAAATGTATGACTAACTATAATATTCTATATGTGTACAATATATATATATATATATACGGTGTGTATATATATATATATGCATACATTAAATCAGTGGATTCTCTCTCTCTCTCTCTCCCTTTTTTCCGGCTTTTGATTTTTTTGAAGCCCAAAAGTTGCGAGTTTCTCAAGCGCCAAGGCACCCAGGATATCCAAGCTGTGCTTCACCAGCGCAGCATCAGCATCCAGCATGAGCACATGTGTGAAGTTCTGGGGGCTTATCAAGTACTCGTAGAGCATCCTGGGAACGGAACGCTTGATCTATAGTTTTTTCGTTTTAATACCGAAGATTAATATCTGGCAAGTTTGGAACATATGGGACCGTGACGATGAACCATGAGATTTCGGGGGCATCACAGGCATCTTTCACAACACCTTTATCTGTAGGCATAAGAAATTCTGGGCATATCATCAATACTGGAGGCTCGTCTAGACATGGGCAATGGTATTGGATGACTGTCAAAATGGTGTATATATATAATTATATATATATAGTTCAACGATTACAGTAGAACCGTATGAGGTCAGAAGGTATTGGCATTACAGTTTATTACAGTATCCATATGCCATGACACATGCACATACACACACACACAACATCACAAAACGGTCTTTAATAAAGAGGCTTTGTGCATGGCAAGGCGATCTCCTAAATTCAGGGCCCAGCCAGGGCCCAGCAGGGGCGCCCGGTACTATGGGCCCACAAGCTGACAAGCATCATGGCAATTCACGGAACAAATCGAATGTGAAATTGGACAAACATGTTGATTCCATCTACTTCAGCATGACCCTACATCAAAGAAAGTCTTCGGCCAGGCATATCTACACAAGTTTGAGGGTGTAACAGCCCCATCTGACCTTTACCCCACCATTCACAAACCAGGGACAGGTGCTTCTCCCAGTTGAAGTTTTCACGTTCGTTGTTTCGGGTGCACGTCCTGAGCTCCCGGAGATCAGGGTTCTTCTTCTTCTCTGGGTGGACTTTGGACAGAACAAAAAACCAGAAACTCAGTTTCTTCCCCAGATGTTTCCACTCAAACTCATCACTGGCTTGGTTTTTGACCAAAAATATTAAGCAGAAACCCAGATAAACCCAGGAACCCAGGGACCGGGTCATTTTTGCCTCCTATTTCCGGAGGTGTCAACCGCAAACTTTCCCATCATTCAATATCACTGCAGCGGTGGAGACCACCAACCGGTTAGCCCCATGACCCATCGAAATCTTCTAAAACTGGGTCCAAAAATGCAGTATGTACATGTTACATGTATATTACTGCATAATGTATAATATACCCCAAACAGTGCCATATTAAAATAAAGCATATGGACACATGATGGGACTGGGTAATGTCAACCCTGGACTACTAAACTTCGTTGATTCACTCTGGGGGTCACCTCCAAATTTAAAGTAATTAGTCAAAAAATACTATTAAAATTTGTATTTCAGTATATCAAAATCCCAAATAGGGATTGCAGAATCAATATGAATCAATAGAATCAGAATGCTTGAAACGATCCCTCCCATAAAAAGAAAAAAAACTGTCACACATGAAGGAAATTGCAAGTGGAAAATCGGTGTCATGACAAGTCTCTTCTCGTCCATCTTGACACACCCCCTCCGTTGCCATTTGGTCAACTGGGGCTGCGTTGGCTGCCAGCGCAAAATCACACAGTGGCCGTGCAGCCCTGAGCAGTGGGATTTTTTCTGAGAAGCCAAGAAGTTCAACTTGGCTAAACCACATTGGCTATGGAACAAAAATAGCTACAAGTACCTCAGAGACCATATGGATCCATATGATTGGTCATAGTGCCAAACCATCCATTTTTTTGGCGTCACGAGGGTCAACAAGTTTGAGACATACCCAGATTTTTGCAACACCTGGTTTCAACACCATCCAGCGAAAAACACGAAAAATGGATGGCTCGATGGTACTTCAAATATCTTATATAAATATATCTCTCTCTCTCTCTCTCCCTCTCTCTTTGCTGCACCTTGCCTTGGTAATCTTGGTATACCTTGGTACCATTTCTATTAGCCCCATCCATATCATCCATCCCAAAGCCACGTTTAGCAGGTCAGGTGGCTCGCGTGATGTCGGTTGGTCGCCAGGATGGCCCTGAGCCACCTGGAGAAAAACTGGCGAAGCTTTATGAAACTGATATTGTCATCATGGTAATGCCATGAAAACCAACGAACATCCATAGAAAATCCATAGAAATCCATGACAATCAATGAAAATCCATAGAAATCCATGACAATCCATAGAAATCCCATGACGATCAATGAAAATCCATAGAAATTCCATGACGATCAATGAAAATCCATAGAAATCCATGACGATCAATGAAAATCCATAGAAATTCCACGACAACCAATGAAAATCCATAGAAATTCCATGACAATCAATGAAAATCCATAGAAATCCATGACAACCAATGAAAATCCATAGAAATCCATGACAACCAATGAAAATCCATAGAAATCCATGACAATAAATGAAAATCCATAGAAATCCATGACAACCAATGAAAATCCATAGAAATCCATGACAATCAATGAAAATCCATAGAAAACCATGACAACCAATGAAAATCCATAGAAATCCATGACAACCAATGAAAATCCATAGAAATCCATGACAATCAATGAAAATCCATAGAAAACCATGACAATCAATGAAAATCCATAGAAAACCATGACAACCAATGAAAATCCATAGAAATCCATGACAACCAATGAAACTCCATAGAAATCCATGACAATAAATGAAAATCCATAGGAATTCCATGAACATCCATAGAAAATCCATAGAAATCCATGACAACCAATGAAAATCCATAGAAATCCATGACAATCAATGAAAAT
>Ga0126342_10019052_pt1 | contig 11709 bp, 13 predicted proteins | sample Cyp1metagenome_FD_92528 | JGI IMG/M metagenome (GOLD analysis project Ga0126342, IMG submission 92528) | Coral microbial communities from Lord Howe Island, Old Settlement Bay, Australia - Cyphastrea 1 metagenome | ecosystem: Host-associated > Invertebrates > Cnidaria > Coral ... | reverse complement strand
CGAGTTGTTGGGTGGTTGGGGTGGTTTGCGGCTTCCCGGGGGGTTTTTTTTTGTTTTTTTGTGGTTTTTGTGGGTTGTTGCCTTTTCTAATTTGTTTTTTTTGTTTTTTTTTTTTTTTTTTTTTTTTAATTGCGTTTCAATTAAAAATGCAAATTTTTCCAGAATTTTTTTTTTTGGTTTTTTCTGTGTTTCTTCCATTGGCTTCAGTTTTGGTTCCTTTTTTTCTCGTATTTTCGCCGGATTCTGTTGTACCTAGACTTGTCCCGGTTCTTCGTGTCCATTTCCCCCGCGTCGGTCCAGGTCCTCCTTCTCTTCGATTTCCTGTGTGGGTTGTCTCGATCCGTCTTCACCCACCTCCGTCGTACGCTCTTGGTGCCGGCGTGTGGCCTCTCTTGCACGGTCCCACGGCTGTTTCCTTGGCTGCGTTTCCCGGCTATTGTTTCGAGATTCAAAATGGTCACTCGGCTCCCTTTCTTCTTTTTTGAGAGTAAAATTAGCACAATGAAAAGCTCATGCAGCGTAGGTATAATATGCCATTATTGAATTTTGGCGGTCGCAGGAGAGCCAAAGCCAAAAACCAATGGTTGAGCGGGGAACCAAATGGCGCCAACGGTCTGCTGCCATTCGTGAAAGTTTGCTGATCTCGCCCACCTACAGCCCATGGACACGCCGGAATGAATTTCAGGGTCTTGGCATTCCACATACCCAGAGGGTTTTGGATTTGCTGAATGTCGTTACCGCTGAACGACTTTACAGCTTGGAAATACCATTTTCTGCGCGCGACTCGCAGATTGAGGAGGCAATGGCAGAAAGTTTCGTTGATGTGAGCCAGAGCCACGATCGACGGCCTTGCAGCCACCAACATGGTTGCCTCCCTACTGTGACTACTAGCACACTCCTCTACAGCTTCTCTAAGGACTCCGTGGTGTTGCCGCAGGAGCTGTTCATGTTGCATGGTTTCCCACGGCACATGGCCATCCCACCGGGCATGACTCAGTCCAATTTCCGAAGCATGGTTGGGAATGGCATGTGTGCGCCTTCACTGGCACAAAGCCTGGGTGCCCTCTTTGTGAGTTTTGCCCTGAAAAGCAGAAATCGTGAAGCTTCTACCACTGTGATCGATGTGCTTGACTCCGAATCCGATTCCAATTAGCAATGGAAAAGCCAGACTAGGGGTTTCCGAGAATCCCCCAGAGGTGTTGGAGTTTTTGAGTATTTGAGCGTTTTTTGGTCAATGTGCCGCTCGTGCTGGCGCAGTTATTTTTTTACGGAACTTTCTAAATTCGTGCACCTGTTTCACATGATTTCAGGAGGCTGCAATCATTTTTTCTGTTACAAGCACCAACCAACAGAGGGCATTGTATTGAAGGTGAAGCGAGCACCGTACAAGTATTCCTTGTAGAAGTATTCCTTCTAGACGATTCAAATAATATCTATATGTGTATTTTATTGACATAAATATGTTTACATGTATACATACGCACACATTTATAAATACACACAATGTATATATATATATATATTCTCTCTCTCTCTCTCTCTCCCTCTCTCTCGCAAGTGTATATCTGCATTGCATTTGTTTTCTTGTTCGATACATCTGGTAAAAGGAAATTTACCGTATATTTGTGGCAAAATGCGCATGTTCGTGAACAGGACAGAAGATACAGGGTGGTCATGCTTACAATGATATTCTTGACACGCTATTCTGACATAGTTTCAGACATATCGGGAAGTATGTATGGCATATATATATATTTTTTTAACATTCTCTCTGATATTCTTTGTCTTTCTCGCATGTGCTCTGACATTCTATCTGATTCTATCTGACATAATTTCTGACACTGTTTGAGATCTATTCTGACTTAGGTTTGCGGCATTTGTTTTGACATGTTGTTCGGCACTCTATCTGACATCTTTTCTGGCAGTTTATCTGATCTTGCATTTTTTTCACGCATTCATTTTGGCATTTTACCTGGCATCTTTTTATTTTGACATAATTTCTAGCATTTATATTATTCTGGCATCTTTTCAGGCAGTCATTCTGGCATCTGGCATCTATTTTGACATTCTATTTGGCATTTTACTTGCCATATATTCTGACATTGTGTTTGGCATTCGGTTTGGCAGTGTGCTTGTCAGTCTATCTGGCTAGTGCTCAGCGCCAGGTTTGGACCGGGCTCGCGATATAGGGTTCGGGTGAGGCAAGCATGGCCCACTGCATCGGGTTCACGTCGCGAGCGTGGCCCTATGGCATCTGGAGGTGGCGTATATAGTATGCATGTATGTATATATATATATATACATGTCTCTATATATATATTTTTAGGGTTCGGGTCCGGAGCTTGCAATAAAGATCGGATTTCGCAGAGGAAGAAGGCAGGGAAGGAAGGAGTGAGGAGGAAGGGGGGGAGAGAGAGAGGGAGAGAGAGAGAGAGAGAAAGAGGGAGAGAGAGAGAGAGAGAGAGAGGGAGAGAGAGAGAGAGAGAGAGAGAAAGAATCAGGTGGGAGCGAGGGAGTTAGGGAGTGGGGCACGCCTTTTTTACGAGCTAGAGACCTTCACCTGGCAGTTACTCGTATTTAGTATGCACTGATCAAGCTAGACCTTTACATATATGTACAAACACGTTCCTAAATTCATGTGCCATAAATGCACGTAGTGGAGCCGAAGCTGAGCCGAGTCTACAACTTTCAAAACATCTCATGCCATGTTGAAGTGGTGGCCTCCAATTCCTTACTGCATGGCCGTACAGATTTGGAACTGGCTGCTGCTGGAGAATGGGCATTTGATTTTATCTCAGAGCCGTAGCTGTGATAGCCCCTACCTAAACCTTTAGCCGCTAGCTGCTAGCTACTGCCCTATATATAGACCCTGGGCTCTCAAGGTCCCAGAGATCCCCAAGTCTAGTCTAGTCTTTTGTATGGTAATTTATCTGGTATACATCGCGTTGACTAACTAGAATGCTAATTGGGACAGATGACAGATGCGACGTAGACGGAAACCTGCGTACCTGCAAGCCCGCACGCTTCCTGCAATAACCTTTTTAGAAGCCAAAAAAACGCCCCGCCAACACACGCGCACACATGCGTGCACCTTCACAAAATGAACCCATGAGCGCTCACAAACCCGCAAGCGGCACAACTCAAGCAGCGCAAACAAACAGACAACTCTATAATAGACTAGACTCTAGACAAACGCGAGACGCGGGCGCACCCGCCTATGCCTGTTACCGTGCTGGGACCCACCTCCATTTGTTCAAACACATTTATATACATGGCGCAACAGGACAAACAGGACGTGGACATAGTATAGGACAGCGCAAGACCGGACAGGAAACGACAGAATAGGTCGGATAGGAAAGGACAGGAGGGGACAGATGCATCCATGCACGCATACATACATGCATACATGCGGCATACCTGCATATGCAAACGCATTCAGACATACACATGTATGCATAGATGCCTGCATACATCCAGAAATACATACAGACATACATACACACACACAGGAATACATGTATGCATACATGCATACATTGCAGAGACATCCTGCGCGTGCCCGCAGCGGTAGGTAGGGGTTCGGGCGGTGTGCAGATTCGGAGCACCGCGTATATTATGATATAGTTCTATATTTACAAGCATGGCGGCCAAGAGTTTTGTCAGGTTTATGATGTGGGAAATGATATTGTTTCGTGTGCACCGTGTTGTTTCTACGAGGGGGACATCTGAATCTTGGACCTGGGACCAGCTGATTTTGCATATCCTTTTTTGGGTGAACATTACTGTCACCAGCGGAGCCGATGACCGGCAGCCAGTAGTAGATGCCATGCCCTACGTTTGGTGAGGTGGTGAGCGATTGTAGCTTTTGATTTTGTGACAAAAATTGGCATTGTTACGTTGCTTGTCTGATAAGGTAGCCGTTCAGGCAACATTTGACTTGCGGGTTGACAATTTCAGATTTGTTCGAATTCCAGCCCTGAGCCCCCTGCTTCACCGAACTCTTTCGTTCTTTGGTCAGTGCAGTTGCCATTGCTGTGATTCCAGCAGGGACAAGACGTCAGCAGAAACCGCAAAAAAAAAACAATTTGTTCGCGTCAGGTGTGACCAGTCAGTGACCAGTCACCAGTCAGTGTATGATTAGTGACTAGTGATCAACCGATCTTGACAGCTTGGCCTCAATCGTGCTTTCTCATTTGCCATTTCTTTACTGCTATCAGCATGTCAGCAGTGCACTGATTATATATTTTGTTCACATGCGTACAAAGGAGGTTCTCCCGTTCCAGTGATCTGTGTGTCTCAGTTTCTGATTTCATGCGCATTTTGTTGCCAGCAGCTGCCAGCATATGGACCGTTCCCAAAGCACATTGATCCTCGAGGTCTGGAACAGTCTTGACTCTTATAGGTCTTGAGGCACGTGACGTAGTGACGTAGTTTTCCATCTCCGTCATGGGCATGCTGAAAAGGAAAAACAATGACGAACAAAAGGCCAGGCCCAGATGGATTCTTTTCTCAGAATCGAGATTTTGCCATATCCAGTTTAGCCACAGTCTATAACATAGGAGAGGCTCCCGCAGCTTCCGGATTTCACAGGTTTCCCCAACAGAATCTGAAAGCCAAATCTTTTCATCGTAGTTTCGGGATGCTGGAGTCTGCTGGAGGCGGCGGCTAAGAGTTTGCGAGTGAAGAAAGAGCCGACGGAGCCCGCGACTTCTACCGCATCGAGTACTCGAGCAGCTACAGCTAGCTCTGTCGCTCCTTCCGCTTCCGGAGGTGGCGGCACTTCTACGACTACGACGAGGGCGAGGGGAAAAACAAAACCAGGCCCAGCCTTGGTTTCGTGCTTGAAGTGCGGTAAGACCAACGAGGACCGAGGCCCCGACCCAGACATCCATATATCGTGTAGAGTGTAGAGTCTAGAGATTCAAGTAGATTCGCCAGGTAAGTTTCTCTTAGACCACATGCCATTTTCCTTGACAGCTACACCTTCTTTCGTGCTGCGTGATATTTGAAAACATTGCTTGTATGGTTTGACTTACCCTTGGCCTTGGGTGCTGGGTCGCCCAAAGTTACTTGTTATTTTCATTTCGCTTTTCTTACCCCCCACAGCTGCAGGAAGTCACATTCCGCCTGGGGCCAGACGGCTCCCCACTCCGTGATGGCTGCGATGCCTGCCATGCATCAATCACTCAAGGCTGTGCGCTGAAATGGCAGGATGGTGTGAAGATCTATTTGGACCGATCGCATCCCGAGCATGAGGAGGTGAAGAAGGCTGCTGACACCGCTCACGCCACTTTTCTGGCCAGAGAAAGTGGTGATCCGGCTCCTGTGAAGCCACCAGGAGAAGTCTGCACCCACTCCGCATCCGGACGGATCCATTACTACGATGTGGGGTTCATACCGGAGCAGGACTTGACCCGGCACTGCAAGGGACTTTCCATGAAGGCTTTGAACGTGAATTTGGTGGAGCGTCCCAAAGAAGATGGGTCAGGGACACTATCCGGGGTCTATGTCCACTTGGGTTCTCTGTCCCGCTTGTCATTTGCTGAGCTTCTCGGCTTGAGAAAAACGCGCCTTTGGACTCAAGAATCCCAGGGCTACAAGGAAACCATCATGGGTGCTGCTGATCAGTTGTGCCAAGAGCAAGGCGTCCGGACTTTCAAGCTTGCCCGGAATGCTGAAGTTGGAAACCGGAATGCCGCTCTGAAATGCTCAGGTCCGGCAGACCAAGGGTTTGTGAACTTAGACAACTTGATCGAGAAAGCTGAGAAAATGATTGCAGAAAGAGAAGCAAATGAGGGTGCACGAGGGGATGATTCGCCAGATCGGAAGCCAGAGTTGTTCACAGTGGACGATGACGATGATGGGCCGCGGCTAGGGCAGCAGGCTCAACAAGCAAGCCGCCCAACCAAAACAAAGGTGAAACGTACAGCGCAGAAGAAGCGAGGCAAGAGTGTCTCGCCTGCACCATCTCGTGGCAAGGCTTCTTCTGGCGGCGCTCACCGTGACAAGGCCCAGGCTGTGGCTACGATCAAGATGGAGCCAGAACTTGCCACCAAGATCAAGAAGGAAGACCCTGAATTGTTCGAGGTCATCACGGTGCTGCAGTATTATCCTGATTGCTTCCAGAACCTCACAATCGAGCAGTCCTTTCAACCGAAGCTCGGGAGATCCATCCACCAGGAGCAAAGTTAGGGTTACGAAACTGTTAGGGAGGGGCTCGGGCCGGCTGCTTTGGCTGACTCTGGCTCTTTCTCTTTCTCTCTCATTTTCTTTCTTTCTTTGTGTCTGCCTGTCTGTCTGTCTTTCTTTCTGTCTGTATGTCTGCCTTTCTTTCTGTCTGTATGTTTGCCTTTCTTTCTTTCTTTCTTTCTTTTCTTTTCTTTCTTTCTTTCTTTCTCCCTCTCTCTCTCTCTCTCGCTTGCTCTTTGGCTTTGGCTCGCTCTCTCTCTCTCTCTCTCTTCCTCTCTCTGCTGGCTCTCTCTCTCTCTCTCTTTCTCTTTCTCTTTCTCTTTCTCTCTCTCTCTCTCTGTATGTCTGTCTGCCTTTCTGCCTCTCTGCTTCTCTCTCTCTCTCTCTCTCTTTCATTCCTCTCTCCCTACCCCTCCCGTTCCCTTAAGCATCACTTCATCATCCTCTCTAGATCTCTCTAGTGACTCTCGTATCTTGTTACTTTTTTGATAGTTAGGGCCAGGGCCTGGATGGGCTTAAGGCGATACCTTGTCCAAAGTTTCGGATAGTTGACTCTGTCCAAAGGTTTTAAATGCTGCCTGTGTCTGCTTGCTATGCTTGGCAGGCCGGCCGAATCTTGGAGACTATGGAGAAATCTGGCGCACGACAAGCTCACATTCTTCGGACCAGAATCAAGTATTGCCAGTTTGCCCAGACCCTGACGCTGTTGCTGGACAAGAATCCGAAACTCCCAAAAGATTTCGACCAGAAGCTTCGAGAGGCCATGAACGGGCTGGTGGCGAAGGACGTGCAATTCCCTTTTGAGATCCAGGTCGCTCTGCTACAGCGAGAAGCCAGAGAAGTGATGAAAACGGCTTTGGACAACTTCGAGGCCCAGAAGGATGAAGAGTGTGAGGCAGGAGTGGCAACCCTGACCGAGCTCCTTGCGCCTGTGGCTTTGAAGGGGGAGAAGGCAGACACATTCAATCCTATGAAGCCTGCTGTCGCCTCCTTGTTGGCCAACTTGCTGGACGCAGAAGCGTCCACTCTCGTCCCTGTGGACGCGTTGTTGATCGTGGAGACGGATGAGGACGGCAACGAGCTGGAGAAGTCCCGTGCAGAGATCTTGGAGAAACGCTTTCAGGACCGTTTCTCGAAGTGTTCAAGGGCAAAAGTCAAGAGGGGCTTCCGTTTTTATTTGCTGCTGGAGTCTATAGAGTCTAGAGTCTAGCCGCTAGTCACAAATCACGCATGACTAGTAACTTACATAATCTAGTTGTCCTTGGCACATGAGCATTTCTTCAAGATCTTGTGACCTGTTGGTTATCTTGGCTTTCGAACGTCAATGTAAATTCTACAGTGTCATGTCATGCTGGCTAGCAAAAGTTGGCCAACGAAAAAGACGTTGTCTGGGGTTTTGGGCAGCAACTTGCTCGAAGGAACTTGCAGAACGAATCATTGAATCGTTTGCGTCCTCCACATTCTTCAAAATCCTGCAAAAGGGGGACAAGAACAATTACAACGTCCTTCTGGACTGCATTTTGCAGTCCGCGGCCGAGATGTTCAAGGACCCGGGCGTGTGTGGCACTTTGACCACCTTGGCTGAGAAGGGGCAAGAGTCCCATGGTGTGCAATCTGTCGTGGACAGCTACGGCTTGATCAAATCCATCATCAACGGATTGTTGGCCTTGCTCACCCCACTCCCAGAAACTTTGGGGCTGAGCGCCAAAGACGTGGCCAATTTGACAGATCCATCTGTGAAGTTTACTACGCCGTTGTTCAATTCCATGAAGTCCAGTATTGAGGAATCCCTCGTCGAGAACCAGTTCTGGCAAGAGGCAATCAATGAGACGCAGAGAACGGCGGCCACCTCAAAGGTGCATGCTCCAGAGATCCAGGAACAGAGGAAGAAACTGAAGAAGTATGTCCAAGCGTCTGCTGAGTCTACTGATGTGGACCACCGCGCGGGCATGCAGATAGTCGTGCCCACTTTGCAGGGATTTTCGGAACTCCACAAGAAGCTGAAAACAGGTGCTTTGGATGAGCTCCAAAATGCAGTCTTGCAAGCAGTGAGAAAGCTCACTCGGTTCATCACCAGTGCCACTGACGTCACTTGCGAGGAGGTCCCCGTAGACATGGTTGCGCCTTTGATTGAGGGTTTGGAGAGCTTTGCTGCCGTTGTCGGCATTCCGGAGGCTGTTGAGTTGCAACAGCATTTGGAAGCTTGGTATGCCAAGTCTGAGGCAGACATTTTGCGAGCCCGAATCCAAAGCAGCTTGGAAGGGGCATCGTCCAAGCTCGCTGCTGCCACCTCGGGCGGCGCTCAGGAGCTTCTGATCGATTGGCCTTTGCTTGCAGAGGAAGTCCCCAAGCTGCCCTCTTTGCCGGAGTCTTTGATCGCAGCCTTTGATTCTGCAATGAACGCTATTGCTTGCGATCTATGTTGCCAGGCCGGGGTGGGAGAAGACAAAGCTGCTTGGGCTGCTTGGGGCTTGGGGCCCCTTCAACAGTAATTTCCCGGGTCGGCACCCCAAACTTCCCCCAAGAAGGGCGAACTTGAGTGCCTCGAGGTCTGGTCCTTGCTAAACGGATCCAAAAGGTGAAAGTGTTGTAATTTGTGAATACGGGTGTGTCCTTTGCAGGCCGAAAATTTTAAAGACATTGAATACATAGCATCATGGTCAGAATATCTGGGGAAATAAAGTAAAACTAAATAGAGACGCTCCAAATACCAGAGATTTGACACAATATTTGTGCGTCCATTATATACGCCCATTATCCCATTGTGCTTCCATTATTTTCCCAAGATATTCCCACCGCAGTCCCGGTGTGCTCCGGCTATATTCCCATAGACTTCCCATCACGTTCGTATGGTTTTTCCGAATATAATCGCCTTCCCATTGTGCCCCAATGATATTTCCATTCTTGTATTCCCAGCGTGTTCCCGTTCATAAGCCCCATGGTACACCCATGATCTTCCCATTGATTTCCCATTATACTACTAGTAACTATATATTCCTAGCATATGCCAATTGTATTCCCACTTTGTTCCCACATGTTCCCACCATATTTTCATTTTATTCCCATCGTGTTCCCACCATATTCCCGTTATTCCTTTAGTGTTCGCATTATACTGTAATCATACCGTTTCTTATTTTACTCCCGTTAAATTTCCTCTGTGTTCCCATCACATTAGCAGATCAATGCGCACGATTGTTTCCAAGCTTCTTGATTCTTACCAAGACAGGATTCGGTCATTTTTTGGACACACCCTGATGGCAGGTCAAGCGGCCAGACTTCCAGCAGGATGCAGCCAAGCAGATTGACAGCGTCATGAAGAAGGTTTTGCCACACTCCGACCACCCGTTGAAGGGAGTGGTGGAAGCCTTGATTGTGCTAGCTCATGATTGTGCCGCTTGTCGAGCTGCCATCAGCAAGTATACCGGTCTGGGACGCAGCGTGGAGCACAGGCTGCAGCGTGACCCCGTCAACGGCTACCTCATGACCGCGGCCAGAACCTACATGAGTTTGGCCCAATCCATCGCGTCCTTCGAGCCACTCACTTGACAACTGGCTCCCTTTTTTTCCCTGATTGAGTCATTACCTGTGTCCGGCTTCTTTTTACCGACTCAGTGACCGAGTATCATATAGTAAAGCAATTAAGTAAGTAGAAGTAGAAGTAAGTCAATAAGCAAGCAAGTAAATATTTATTGTATCTCTAAGACTAAGATCCTCGACTTTGATTGTTGGAATTGCGCCCAGTCATGCACTTCACATCCACTCGCCGGCATTGTTTTTGTGACCTAAGGTTGGCTCGGGACAAAGCATTGGAATGCATGCTGGAGGACGACTCTTCACACGTCTTGCAGGTGCTGCAAGTGGACATCGCGTCGGAGCTGTCGGGCATTCGTAAGGATGCATCGTCTTTGGCACTTGCTGTTGATGCAATCATGAAGGCCCGGGCCAGTGATGTTCAAGGCGTATTGCAAAAATGCGAAGAAGCATCCCTGGGCATGACCAGGGGGGGCGCCTCTGATTGGAAACAAGGAATTAAAGACGAGAATGACTTGGCTGAGGTTAGTGCGGTAGCCAGCAAGACTCTGGAAAAGGTGGATGGTGCCTCCCTTGGGCAGCAGCTCGAGGCGTGCTGCCAGGCCAGGATTTCTGCATTGTGTTTTTTTCGCGGCAAAATCTATAAGGCCAAACCTGAAGTTAAGTAACTGTTTTGGACAAGGGGCCCGCTAATTTTCGGCCAAGGTAGATCCGAGTAGACTCACTAAATTCAAATTTTGCAGAGCTGGCAAGCCCAGTTTTGGATGTTGCAACACTGCAACCTTCTTTGCAACGCGGGAGTGTATAGCAATGGTAACTTAGTAACATCAATCTTTTCATTCCTCGATCAGGCCATGAAGAAGGTCGAGGAGTTGCAGTCGACTAGCCGCAAGATGATGAAAGTGTTGACCGCAGGGAAATTTCCTACATTGCCTGCGGGAGGGGACGGTGCTCTGAGCCTTCCTTCTTGGGAAGGTGCAGATGAGTCGATGGCCAACTTCGATTTGTCATTCAAGACTTACCAGCTTCTTTACTGCGAGGGTTTGCTTTACTTCGGCCACTCCAGCCGTTCGAAAGCTTCGACTCCAGGCATCTCGTCGATGCTCACTCTCATCGCAGGTGAAAAGATCAACCAAGAGCATGTGCAGCCAGCTCTTTTCCAAAGAGCTCAGGAGCTTCAAACCGCCGCAAGCAGCAAGGCGAAGTGAAGCGCTTGATTTTTGATGTGATGTGCGAGCGAGCGGGCGAGAAAAAAATTGTGTCTTCAATCTTGCAATCTTGCATCACAGGGCCACAGGGCCACAGGGCCACAGGGCTTTCCCAAGTAAGTAGATAAGAAGGTAGTTGATTCACATGTTCATGGCATTGATCGAGAACACGTCTAAAGATGCGGGATATCCTCCTTTCTCGGTTGCTTTGCACAGCTGTCTCTTGTCTGATGATCCGTTTCCCCTTTCTTGAATTCTTCCTTGTGTGCTTTTTCTATGTGTTGGTGTATTTGTTTCTCATCCCCATATCTGGACTGATTTGCCTTTCCTGGTGTCTGTGCTTGTTGCTTGTTTTGTTTGTTTCTTTCTTTCTTTGTTTGTTTGTCTGTCTGTCTGTCTGTTTGTCTCTTTGTCTGTTTGTCGGTTTGTCGGTTTGTTTGTTTGTGTGTTTGTTTGTTTGTTTGTTTGATTGTTTGTTTGTTTGTTTGTTTGTTTGTTTGTCTGTTTGTTTTTTTGTTTGTTTTTGTTTGTTTGTCTTTGTTTGTTTTTGTTTGTTTGTCTTTGTTTGTTTTTGTTTCTTTGTTTTTGTTTGTTTGTTGTTTCTTGTTGCGACTTCTTTATTGTAAAATTTGTCTTGTGACCTCTTGTTCATTACTTGTTTTGTTTGTTTTTTTGTTTTTTTTGTATTTTTTGTTTTTTTTTTGTTTTTTTTGTTTTTGTCTTGTTTATTTTTTGTTTCTTCTGGTGATTCTTCCTGTGGATTTGTTTTTTTGGTGATTCT
>Ga0126342_10019051_pt1 | contig 11709 bp, 13 predicted proteins | sample Cyp1metagenome_FD_92528 | JGI IMG/M metagenome (GOLD analysis project Ga0126342, IMG submission 92528) | Coral microbial communities from Lord Howe Island, Old Settlement Bay, Australia - Cyphastrea 1 metagenome | ecosystem: Host-associated > Invertebrates > Cnidaria > Coral ... | reverse complement strand
TGACCCGCCACGCACGTAAGAGGGTCTGGCCCACCCTAACCTCACGAGAGGTCCAGGGAGGCCTTCCCCCCACACTGAAGCCAAAAGCTCAGGGTGGACCACCATTCATGCATGCCCTCCCAGGTCTGGAGAAAACATACACATTTAAATGACTTAAAATAATTTAGTGAATGTTTAAATGAAAATAATTAAACAAACAAAGTGGTAGGAAAATCATGGGTTGCTGGATAAAGTTGAACCAAAAAAGACTGTCTAAACTAAACACTTTTCTTTGAACCAAACTGCCACATGTTTGCCACCTGGAAGGTCACATCATTGGCAAGGAGAATCAGGTCACGTCCTGCGGCGTGGGGGCTCAACCAATTTTTAGATCCTAAGGTCCTAAGTTGCTGGCGACATGATGCTAGATCTGGATCATCCTAAATCCAACTGTACACCCCGTTCGTCACGAAATAGATGGGTACCCTCTGGTAATTTAACATAGCTATTGAAAATGGCCATTTATAGTGAGTTTTCCCATTAAAAATGTTGATTTTCCATAGCTATGTTAGTTTACCAGAGGGTAGATCATAAACCACTTCTGAGGATATCTCCAGGGCCACATCAACAAGCGGAGGCTACCGTCCTTCAGGGTACTCCGGGGTCTTCAAGGTCAGTTTCCAGGCCAGCATTCCTACGTCGTTGCTGCCTGCAATGGGCTCGCAACATGACCCAACCCTAAGGAGTTACCACTGTTCAACCACCAAAAGTGGGGTTGTCCCCAAATAATATGGATATGGATGATAAACGACTGGATTCTTGGGGTACCCCGCTTGCAGACAAACCAGAGTGATGTTTAACCCCCCACAGCACCCCCCACATATTGCAAAATGCAAGCAGCCCTCATTTGTGAGGACTTGTGTGTGTCATCACCATTTCCCTCGCTCTTCAAGAGCCATTAACTGAGCTAGGTCGCTTCAAAACAAGTCACCCACAGCTGCCATCAATGGGCCATCAAAATCTTCCAATACCAGAGATTTAGATCTCCAACAGTTCATCCAGCATCAAGCCACCTGACTGAGAACTCTACGACGGCGCCGCCTTCAGCACGCTCCATCTCCACCAACTCCATCTTGGACCAATCCATGACCTTGGTCAATCCCTCGTGGCATCAAGAATGATAGGTCTATAGGTCCACAAATTCGAAGGGGAACCAACAGCTTTGGGGCCCCATAGCCCCAATCAATTCCAATCAGCAAGAGCACACGATGGACAGGAGCAATATATACTTACCTCATCTCTACCCATCTTGACTCAAAAAATGCCAATCTAGCGGTTGGTCATATCGTCATATCCCCATTTTTGGTGGGTTCAATCACCATCCCCTTGGTGCCCTCGGTCCCCAAGATGTTTCAAAATGCCCATCTAACGGTGGCTCATCCCCGAGGCCCAAGCCAGTTCCACCACGGACAAGATATCCTTTGGCATTGCCTCAGGCACCTGCAAGCCGTGGCGCCATAGGGATCCCAGGCAGTTGTGCTTGGGAAAACAAAAAAACATCGGACAAGACAACAATTTGTCTACACCCTGTCTGTTGTAGATTTAGGCTGTCCTTATTGTTACAGTATTCAATAAGTGTTTGTTATTCTAGGTTCTCCTCACTTCTTGCCGGCCTGAATTCAGCAAAAACGCTGACACACATTTAGTAGCTGGTGCTCCACAGTATCAACTTGAAACGGGCCGACCTCTCCTTGGAGGATCAGAGGGGCTATAGGTGACATGGATATCCGAAATAATCGACCCTGCCCGCGAAACAACAAGAACCTTTCAAAAAACATCACAAAACATCAAATTCATGAATAGTCAATTTGAGAACCCATCCATTCCCATGATGTTTATCGGGAATAGTCAATCACTTGATGTGTTTATCCATCTATTCCCCATCTTTTTTGCTGGGAATAATTGAGATTGAAGCCATCCATTGATCCAACGGCACCTGAGACGGCACCGTGGGCGCTCCTCTCCTTGGGTTTCCATGGGTCTTTGGGGGATCCCCATGATGATGGATGGTTTATTTCATGGAAAATCCATGAAAATCCTATGTTTTTAATGGATGATTTGGGGGTTTTGGAAACCCCTTTTTGCTATAGTTGTAATAGTTGTAATATGTTCGTAAGTCTTCTCTGGTGTATTTACGGTCGCTATAATTGTAGTTGCTATTGATGATTATAGTTGAAATTGTTTATGTATGACTATCCATGGAATCTGGCCGAACTTGGCTATGTAACCTCCGAAAGGAAAGAATGGTTTCTCAGTTTTTTTTTCGGTGTCGCCCTCAAAAAGGTAGTTCCCAACCTAAAGCAAAAAACGTGATCTGGAGACGATAGGTGGGTAGTAGATTCGTAAATGTATGTTTGTCCCACAATTGAGGATACAATCCCGTTACTATCCACGCACAATTCATCAATCATCTGTGGATTTGTAGATCATTCCCTTCAGAAATCGCTGGGATGTTCAGGCTGGTTTGAAGAATCGCCATTGGATGATATCTGGCTCCAGAAAAGATGGATCTATTTTGCGGCATTCCATGGATCCCAAGATGCTTCATCTCCATTGTTTACGGCCACATCTCCATTGTTTGAGGATGAAATCCCCAGGTTTTTCATGGATAGCTCCCATTGTTCATGGTCAAAGCCCCGTTGTTTACCTTTTGATTATTTAACATAGCCATGGAAGCCATGGCCCGTTTATAGATGATAAACACGATGATTTACCTGTACCTATCGAACATGGGTGGCTTTCCATAGTACCAAAGGGTCAATAATATTGGAGGTTTTCTTCCAACTCATCCATCAAAAAAACCGAATTTGGATTCTAAACCAAGCATTTTTGGGGATCCCAAGTGAAAAAAATGATGATGATTTACATTGATTTACCCTCTGGTAATTTAACATAGCTATTGAAAATGGCCATAGAAATAATGGATTTTCCCATTAAAAATGGTGGATCTTTCCATAGTTATGTTAGTTTACCAGAGGGTACCTGTACAAAAATGATGATCCCATGGATTTTCCATGGTTTTTCCATAGGATTTTCCTTCTCAAAATGGGATCCGTCCCATGGATCCCATGGCCGCGCATACCAAGCGTCATGGAGCGGGGGGAGGGGCTGCGGCGTCGCGCTCCACCACCGCGAACTGGCACAAGAGACCCATCCCCCCCGTTGATGAATTCTAACCTAATTAGGATAACCTAATAGGGGCTGACTTATTAACCTAATAGGTTTGTTAACTTATTAACTAATTAGGATATTAAGCCATGTAATAGTTGGCGTTTCTTAATATGTTTCATCGTATTAATAGTTGGATATTAACCAATATATCCAATATTGATGAATATATCATCAACTCATCAATTGGCGCATTTGGCTATAGGGTGAATCATGATCAACATCCCGGAATGGCTAAAATCTGTGGTCCCTTCTGGGGCTTACTTACCATGTTTGACCCATCGCGTAATAGAAAAACTAATATTGATGAAAAAAGTTATAACTCATAATTGTGATATCAACTAGTGTGAATGGATTGATGATCATCTCCCTTTTTTGATAAACTAGTCCATGTTTGTTGACCATGGCACATCATCTCTGCAGAATACAACTCCAGTCCAATCTGCCCCACTGACCGCAGATGGAATATACAAAGAACCAGGGGGTTGCTGTTTATCTGTGATTATGTTTCTTTCATTAACCATAAATACTAAGTTCTGATTCTTGCTGGTCCCCTCTGTTTTCAATTTATTTACAGTAATAAGTAATAAGTGTGAATGACTATTGCAATTCATCGTCACTAGTATAAACAATCACAAAATGCTTCTGACTATTTTAACATATTGTATTGTTTATAGTTGTTTTTGCTAGTATTTAGTAGCAACACTACTAAACTTTAACACATGATTTATGCTTATGTTTAATATGATTTAGTACTAACATCTATCAACATCTGTTTTTTCATGTAGCCACGGGTGACCAAAAAAAAAACCTGTCCCTGGCGGTCCCTGACCCTCCAACTCCGCGGAGCTGCTCGTTCTCCTGGGCCTTGAGCTGGAAGAAATGTGGAAATGGGAGATCCGATGAGGATGAAATGACGAAAATACTAGGAATATACTCGGAATATACTCAAAAAAAAGTGAATTTGTGATGTATCAAACCAGATCAAAGTTTAAGCAGTCCGAATTCCATTGGGATAATCTACACGAAAATTTGGGATAGCCACCCATTTCATCGGGATGTACAGCGACGAACACGAACTTGGGAACCCCCATTTTGGAGTTTAAAAGAGAACGCAGGGACCTAACCATAATGTGTGCAATGACACGAGCGGCCACTTGTTCTAACAGCACCCTCACAACCTCTTAATCTCCATTTTCGGGAATATAGAGTACTAGGAATTACCATCTCTTGTTTTTTGATGGGAATGTATATAGTGGGAAGATAAAGGATATGATACAGCAACACTATGATATTTGGGTCTGTCTCAAAACGTGGGATGGGTCCCAACCCCACATCATCCCACATCTTTCAAGCTATGAATGTGCATTCCTCCGAACGAGCAAACCTCAAGATTGCAAAGAGATACAATCCTAGTGTCCCATGAGCCAACAAACCATCCAACTTCATACATCAAGAGTTTGACCATGGATAAAACCATCCCATTTTTGGACCCCAATCTACCCACTAGATTTACTGAGTGTCCCAATTTGACTTCACGTCCCCAATAAACCACCCATCCAAAACTGGAGCCCCCCTGCGAGCTGCCAGTGGCTGCGATCCACTTCATCGTCAGGGCCAACTGCAGCATGCCCGGCCTCGGTAAACCGCCGTCGAAAAAGGGGAGTGGAACAAAATCCAGCCACAAAGGATGATGTTCATACTAGGAATAGTGATAATACTGATAACAATAGCAGTAGTAACAAAAATAGTGATGATAATAATGATAATAATGAATGATAATGATAAATATATATAATTGTATAGTAATGATATTGAATGATAACAATCAAACTCACTGAACCCAAAACCGCGAACCACTTGGACACCCGGGCAGGTCATAGGCATAGGTGGAGCCAGCCCGTCGGGCCGCCACTCGCTTCGCCTGGTACATGCTGAGCATGGCATGGTCCGCCACCTGCAGAGACACGGAAAAGGCCAAGGGTTGGGCCAAAACTATAGGTATATATAGCTAGGTATAACATGGCATTACTATTGGATTTATAGGGTATAAATGGGATTAAACAGGTATGAATGGGATGCAATCACTGACTTGACGCTGGGAGTGATTCTTGTGAACAAATTCTTGTGAATGGCTAGTTCTAACCGATAGCCAAGTAGAACCAACTATACACCCTCCCAGCAAGAAGGGCTACAACCACCTGAGATATCTGCCAGCTTTTTCTATGCTGAAATAAACGATTGAAACTGGCAGTTTTTGGCCCATCTAAGGGTCACGAATTTCAACCCCTGCACATATCCGACATGTCAAGGCCGGGAAAACTGCGACAACACGGGGGCCATGGGAATTTAGTCCTTGCAGTGGGTCTATGGAATGCAGTGACAATCACTACCATCCATCCCTTGTGTGCAGTGCCCACCACCAGAAAATGGGTATGGCCCGTATGGCTTAAAAATATCTTAAAGATACTGTACGTTATCAAAGGATGTGTTCTTGAGTTTGAGCGTGTACAGTAGTCCCAAAATCGGGGCAACAATTTTGAAGTGTGTTAAAGTTGGTATGGGTCAAGCAAATGAGATACAAATGGGCCCACAGAATTAGTCATGTCTGGCCTGTCTGGCGGACTAAGCCATACCCATTGCATGGATACTTTAATCCCATTAGTTCTCATTTATTGCTGGCTATTAACTATATAAATCCCCTTGTATGACGGTTTTTTATGTTTGAATCCCAATTCCGAATAGATGTTGAACCCACCAAAAAAAATGAATTCATAATCAATCATCTAGGAATCTAGTTGCAAGATCGTCACTTGTTGAAACTTTTGGGGCTAAATATGGACACGGAAAAATATGTGAGCCTACCCATCTTCCCCCCAGCAGGCGCCCCGACATGAGGATGGTCTGTTTGCACCACAGCCGCACCCTCTTTGGCAGCCTCCCATCCTTGGGTAGTGACTGTGGCGCTGATGTGGGAGGATGGGGAGTTTGCAATGATTATTATGTCTATGACATTCTGGAACAGATTACCCCAAGGTTTCAGCAGACAAAAATAACATTCCCATTGATTGTCCAAGTCTTTGTTCTGCTCAAGGAATGTGTTTCTGGAAACCCAAACCTAGCAGGTTTCCATCTCACCTTAGCACCTGATGTAGTCTGGATTTCTCAAAAAATACGGGTATGTCTGAAAATGGGGTATACCCCCAATTATAGCCATTTAGTAGGGATAATGATCATTAACCATTGGGTGTAGGGGTACACTATTTTCAGACAAACCCATACCTGGATTCCTGGTTGCGCCTCATGGTGAAAATGCATGATCCCTGGGGTTATAACCCTTTCTTTCTGGCGTTCCCTTGGGTTCCCTTGGGTTCCCTTGGGTTCCCTGGCGCAGTGGGAAGCCGGTGATGGGATCGGGGAACTCTCTCAGCATCTTGGGTTTCAAGAAGCCACCACCTGCAGCCCGACAAGGACAACAAGAAATCCCTTTGTGTTGGACCATTCAACTGGATGTCACCAACAAAAATGCGGGATCTAACCCACAAGAGTAGAAGAAAATCACTTGTGATTTCACCACCAACCAGAACATCAGTTTGATCCTTAAGTTTGGAGTGGGTAGTTTGAGGGTTTACATGCCCAGCTATCGATACGGGCACACGGGGAATTCAACCAATAAGGGATTGATGTAACCATCACTCAACGCGGGGGGCCCTCAATGGGGCCGTCATCCAAGCCACGCAGGGAAGACAACGAAGTTCGCAGGATTTCCAGTCCACTTCCTGCGAAGTTTGCCATGGCAAATCGTGACAAACACATACCAAAATTACACAAACCCTCTGAGCCACAATGTCCCAAAGGCTGTGTCATTGCCAGCCCACTTGGCATTCCACTCAATGAGCACACGTGCTTTTGACTTTGAAAGAACATAGACTTATACTGCATGCCATATGACGCTTCAACCTGCTTCGACTTTCAGGTTTTATTGTGCAGGAGTGCAGGAGCAAGTCTCCGCGCTGGAGAGCCGGCAGGATGGGGGGTTCAGAACATGACCAACATAAACCAACGCAATGCCGATGCCACATGTCACATGTTGCTTGTTGTTGGCCAGCATAAAGTGTCCAACCTCTTCAGGCAGGGTTCCTTGCATTGATTACCCTCTGGTGAACTAACATAGCTATGGAAAATCACCATTTTCAATGGGAAAATCCACTATAGATGGCCATTTTCAATTGCTATGTTAGTTCACCAGAGGGTAACCTCACCTTTTGAGGAGTGACTCATGTGGAAGCCCCCACATCCCCGTACCTCCACCGGTGCGATGATGCACTTTGATCCTGGGTGCGCCGACAATCCGACAAAATGCGGCTTTATCATCATAGCTTCCATTGAAATGACCATATATGTCATATAAATGCTGGGTACATCTATATCATCTATTGTTTCCAGACAAAGCCAAATATCAAGTTCTATCCTATATCACAGTATCCTATGATGTTCGCGTTGTATCCCCATGTTTTTCCCATTAAAATGCTTGGCTTTATACCAGGCCGCGTCTGTTCCACACACAACCCCTGCAAGCAGCCGCACTCGATCTCATCGATGCAAAGCTTAATCACGTCCGATCCACGATGCCTGTCAGGGCCGTTGGTGGATGCTCGGGAAAGTACCAAAAAAACATCAAAAAACATGGAAAAGTTGGGTGACCCCCTGAAAAATACGTGAGAAATTTGGTTGACCCCCTCCAAAAAATGTGTTCTTTGAGAACTATTACCACCAAACAATAAGGGAACTGCAGCTAAGGTGCCCCAAATGGCTGCTGATCGTATCGAAGATGCGTTGCTCCACGCTCTCCAGCCTCGGCGTGTTGGTTTACCAAAAGGCTAGCAACGAGAATCACTTGGTGGATCTATGTCTATAGGGTTGCTGTGAACTTTGAGGGTTCCGGAAAAGAGAAACATGATGAAAACTGATGGAAAAACGATGGAAAACAATGCAAAAATGATGAAAAACGATGGAAAACAAGGAAAAACAATGGAAAACGATGGAAAACGATGGAAAACGATGGAAAACGATGGAAAACGATGGAAAATGGCTCGCTCTCACGACTTGCCTTTGACCCCCCGGCGTGCAGTCCATTTCACTCAGAAAGTGAAGGAAGACTCGGCTCGTCACCGTGGGGCCTTGCAGCGAAAGCACCAATCATTCCAAGTCTGGGAAGCCAAAGATCATCAAAGATCCCAAAGGTGCTATGGCTGTGGCATGCTATGTGGAGAAAATGTGGAGAAAATGTGGTACGGCTGAGCTCCCGGGCCAAACTTCGCCACCCGAGGAGCCAACATGGCCTGATGGCGAAGTGAAAATCCCCAATTCACCCATTGGTTTCCCAAGTTTCCTGACCAATCTTGGAGCTTTTTCGGGTTCAGGTCCCCGACTTACGAAGCCCAGCATTTTTTGGTGTTGGAAAGTTGAGATGAAAAAAGAATGCGCCATCTTTTGAACACGAAATTGATTCCAGGTGTCTTTCATCAAACATGTTATCGACCACAGACCCTGCACCCAGTGGAAATTCATATCTGAAACCCTCAAAAAAACTAGAAGCCCTCTCTTCGGTAAAATATTCCTTTAAGTATGTATGTATGTATATATATATATCTATCTCTGTGTGTGTGTGTTCTCCCGGGCATAAAAGCAGTCACAAGTATAGTGACCCCGTGACCCCCCCAAAAAAAAATGTCGAATAGGAATGTCCACTCCAAAAAATAGTTCAAACCGTGCATTTGTCGTGCCGCCCTGCCCCCCCCGGTTGGCCCTGGGCTTTTTTTTCTCATGAAGTCTCACCGAGGCGCTACTACGCAAGCAAGGAACCTTGTAAATGCTACAAGATGATGCTCTTTTGCCTGATATCTGCTAGAAAAAGCTAAACAAGTTGGATACAGATGAAGTGAAGTGAGAAAGGTTGCTATAAATATGTGTATATATATATAACATTTATAATATATACATATATACAGTATATATGTATATATGTATATATGTATATTATAGTATATGTATTGATCTTCCACATCTTCAGACCTCTTCGCCACCAGAATTCGTTCACTGGGCGCTCCCCGCGTGCTCAACCTCTTCCAAGGCCACGTCCAAGCTGTCCGTGATGCACTGACTGAAGGCATCGGTGCTGACACCTGCAAGGAGCGATTCCCCCGTCGTCTTGATGGGAAAAAACCATGGCAAAATGTGGGAAAATCTCCATCTGAATGGGAAAAGATGAAAGAGCATCATGTATAAATTCTATACAATAAATAATTCATCTATATCCTGGAATCAATTCTTCTCGTCATTGCCATTTGGACCATGTTTAATTACCAAAGGATAGCGAACAGCCAACTTAAAAGCGACCCGTTTCTAGCTGGGAGCCCCGAGAACTCAGAGCTCCAGACTACTTGGGTTTAAGTGCAGGTCCAGTGAACTAAGTGGATATATTACAGTATAACCATGACCATAGGGTATATATGGGTTTGTCTGAAAATAGTGTACCCCTACACCCAATGGTTAATGATCAGTATCCCTACTAAATGGCTATAATTGGGGGTATACCCCATTTTCAGACATACCCATATAATCATAGAGGAGATATATCATGTTATATCCCAACAACCATGGGGGTTTATAAGAACCATTGTCAAAAACCCACTTGGGTAACAGCTGGATTCCACCAGAATCTCCTCCTGCAACTCCCATGTCCAGCTCCCCCTGGGCCCCAAGCGTGAGAGGTATACTGCACGCATCAGCAGCTCTGGAGCAGGCGCCTTGGAGCAAGTGAATCATTCCAAATCTGGTTCAAGATATTGGTTGGTTGAGAAGAGTTCATGGACGATGATCATCTCCAATATTCAATCTAGACTCTATATATATATACTTGTCTATTTATTTATTTACTTATTCATGTATTTATTTATTCATTCATATATTTATTATTAATTATATGTAGATATAAATAATTATATGTAGATATAAATAATTATATGTAGATATAAATATGTTATAATATATATATAATATATAATATAATATAATTATATTATATTATATTATATTAATATTATATTATATTATATTATATTATATTATATATATACTATTATATATATACTATTATATATATTATATATATACTATTATATATATTATATTATATATATATATATTATAACAAAAATGTAAATATATATAATATAACATTATATACATATAACTATCATACAACCACCAAGCAGATTTGGAAACAGGAGATACTTGCACCTGATGAGTTGGATGAAATGACCTAAATCCACAACCGAAAAACAGTCCAGGCCTTGCCAGACACCATGGGCTGAGTTGCCAGGTAGATCTGCGAAGTGGGTCGCACCTGCCAAGCCAAAGCCTATTGGTACACACTTTGTTATCATTATATACATATCATTATCATGTTATGATGGTTACATATCATTATGATCATTATCATTAATGTTATATATTACTTTCATCATTATCATCATTATCATCATCATTATCATCATTATCATCATCATTGTCCTCAATATCATTATCAATATTATTGTTCCCATATTTTGTGGAGATGAACGTCGATTTTTGCCAGCTATTTTCATGTCGTCCCGGCGAATTGACCCAGGGCCCCAGTGCACCTCTTTGTGGATACGCTGCAGGTTGTAGAGACGCTGCAAGGTACCCCTGGCAACGTGGTTTTCAAGGCATCGCTGTCATCAGGCCGTTGGCGATTCCGACATCCACAAACTACATGGAGGTTTAAACTAACGTAGCTATGGGAAATCACCATTTTTAATGGGAAAACTCACTATAAATGGCAATTTTCAATAGCAAACTGTTAAATTACCAGAGGGTAATGTGACTATTGGTCTTAAAAATGCCTAAGTACACATCAACAATCACCCAAAGTCCTGACGGCAGGCATCTAAGAGGCGATAACACTAACCCTTCCATCGATAGCACCTTTCCATCGAACAACCAGAACACCGATCTAGTGTGGTAAAGCCGTAAAGCCAATGCCATAATCCCCAAAATCACCATGAATCATACATGGGTGCTATAAACCATCCTCCAAATGGTATCCTCTGGTAAACTAACGTAGCTATGGGAAATCACCATTTTTAATGGGAAAACTCACTATAAATGGCCATTTTCAATAGCAAACTGTTAAATTACCAGAGGGTAGGTTTGCGGCATTGGTACCACATTCCTCACATCTCCTTCGCCATTGGCCCGGGTCCCCCCGGGCGCACAGCTCCAACATGCCAGGGAAAGAGGGCCACATGTCGCGGCTCATCTCGCTCTCAGACCACTCCTGCCCGCGCAGAACAACGTGGGTCCGATGAAATCACTCAGCTTGGGATTGCAGTCGTTACAGGTATTACAGGTCAAATAAGATAGATAGATAGATATATATATATATATACATATATATATATATATACATATATATAT
>Ga0126342_10019050_pt1 | contig 11710 bp, 13 predicted proteins | sample Cyp1metagenome_FD_92528 | JGI IMG/M metagenome (GOLD analysis project Ga0126342, IMG submission 92528) | Coral microbial communities from Lord Howe Island, Old Settlement Bay, Australia - Cyphastrea 1 metagenome | ecosystem: Host-associated > Invertebrates > Cnidaria > Coral ... | reverse complement strand
GTGTGAGGGAGCCGGTGAACTACATTGGCACCATTGGCAGGATTGCTTATGTCTATGCGACCAGCGAGAAATACCCGAATGTGAAATTCATTTTGACCGGGGAAGGCCAGGACAATGGCATTGTGAAAGTCTTGGTGAAAGGAGCGGGAAAGCCGCCAAAGATGCCAGAGACCAGTTGATCAGGTTGGATTCTGTGGAGGTTCGCAAGATCCATCGCAAAGCTTCAGGTGAGATCCCGGAGGGGGCAGTTCATCCGGATCTTGCCCTCATGGAGCTCTCGGCGAACTTCGGCAGTGGAGCTGGTGCAAAGAGAAAGCGTGGAAATCAGTGGCTTGGCTGAGCAGGCCCTAAAACCAGGAGCATTTATCTAAGGTGGGTTTGGTGTAAATAGAGAATTTGGATGCAGCAGAATTGATGCAGTTCGGCAGTATGGTATAGAGTTGCCGAAGCGTTGCAATAATTCGAACAAGGGGAGCGGGGAGGGTCTTCAGAGGATGTTGAGAGTAACATGATACAGTGAGGTCTACCATGCATTTGTTGCCGGCGGACCACGAGTACCAGAAGAAGTACCCTATGGCGACATTTGAGATCCTCCCAACTCTCTCTGGGATTCAAGGGCCAGAGGCCGCAGATTTGTATGTGGTGGTTGCTCTGAAAATTCTTGAAGTTGGTGAGGTGGCTGGTGAGAAAGAACGACGTGTTATCCTATGCACCGATGCCCTTGACGAGAAGGAGGCTGAGGAGACCGAGGAGAATGAAAACGCCTCTCGTTTTGTGGCTGCATATATTTGATCAAGGGGGTAAGTCTGAGAATGCGTTGTTAGGAAACTTTTGCAGGATGTCGTGGAGAAGTCAGACAACATCAGAGCAAGACCGTAAAAAATCTACGGAGCCATCAAATAAATTGATTTGGGTGAGTCAAAGTCAGAAATTGTAGCGTATTTGTGATTTAACATCGTTTTCCCTTGGGAAGCTGGGCTCTTTTGGATCCCCATATCTTCTCTATGGCAACATACGGTGGTCCTGAAGTTGCTGGAATCAGAAGAATATGATCAACCAGATCTAACGCATCATTGGCATTGTTTCTATGGGCAGTATCCTCATCTTTTTCATTCCCTTTATCTCCATCATCATCTCAGCTGCTTCATCAGCTTTATCTCCATCATCATGATCATGGTCATCATGGTCATCATGGTCATCAACGTCTTCATCATTCTTTTCCTCGTCATCGTCGCCTTATCTTCTTCAAAATCTTCTTCAACTTTATCTTTATCATCATTCATTCTTCTTCTTCTTCATCATCATCAGCATCATCATCACCATCATCATCATCAATCTGTTTGGCGCTGGGACGGGTACTTTCAGAGCGGAGGCATTCCCATTGTGAACACTAGGTAGACTAGGTGTAATTGAGTAAATGGTGAGATGCTGTCCTTGGCCTGGTCCTGGTTTTGACGCTATTGAACATAGAGTGGAGTGTTTTTTTTTCAGCCAGCAGGATGTATTTGTGAACTCGCGGGAGCAGTTGGGTCCTGCTTTCAGGTCGACTTACCCATCAGTGAATAATTTTCTCAACTGCCCTGAACCAGGCAATGGCAACTGAGCGAATGCAAACAGATGACATGAAAACTGGAACAGTGGGCTTAAGTGTTCAGTGCCCAGCAATACGGAGAAGCACAAACAGCACAGTATATCAGTCACTTACCATACTAGGAAACCTAGGTAGTGCACGCAGTCAGGTCCTTTTCCACAACAAAACCAGCTTGTGGTGTCGGCATGAAACGCCCGGCATCGCACAGCGGGACTAGAACCAGTGGTCGTTCTGGGCGTTCTGGTCGTAGTGGAAGGTCAGGGAAATCCGGAAAACCAGGCAGGTCTGGGTACAGTCAGCAGCATCAAGACAGCACCCGTGCATTCTTCTTAGCTTACGTCATCGCAAGCCTTCGGGCTACCAGCAAGAAGTTGCTGGGCAAGGAAGCCCCTCTGCAACGTACTTCAACAGCACAGGTGAGGGAAATCGAGGGCTGTGCGACATTTCAAAATATGAAACGCTGCGAAAGCAGCCCATACATTGACGGAGCAAGTTTGGAGCTGTATGCCTTGTGCGAACCGGTTAAACTCGTGGTGCGTTTGGTTTATGCCATACTTTTACGTACTGTCTTGAATGGTTATGGGTTGCTGTCCACGTTTTTGTCTTCATATGAGGAGCGTGCCGGCCGCGAGTTTGCGGATGCCATACGGAAACAAAACGTAGACGAGCATGTCTTTGAACAAGTCGTTGCCAAATTCAAGCTTGGAGTTGCTACGCCAGAGGCCCGTGTTTCGCAATGGCAAGCCGCCCGTAAAGACTGGAAGGAGAAAGGCAAATATACGTTTGCTGAGGTTGGCTCACGGCACATTTCTCGAACAATCAACACTGGGAAGGCGAAACGTGTGATGGCAACTGTCGTGAAAGCTTCAACAGAAAAAGAAGTAGAAACAGCGCTTCAGAATTGTGGCATTTACAGCAAATTTTTGCGCTACTCGATATATCGTGACCTGCAGCTCTGGTTAGTACATTTGCCGGATTCCTTTCATGTGGGCCCTGGAGCCCTCGAGACCCTGCAATCTTGCACAAAAACTAGTGCGACAGCTTCGCCAGAGGAGAAGTTGAAAGAACTGCACGAGTGGCTGAAGCCCCAATTACCAACGGGTTTGGTGAAGTGCGTTGTGGATGGACCCCTGCGGACACGGAACATTGTTTGTGTGAGTTCCGAAAGTACAAGAGTGGCCTTCGTGATGCGAGCCGGACCAGAAGGGATCGTCGGGGGGCGGGCCGGCGGCAGGTAGATCGCAGGAACCGCATGAAGACAGTGTGGAAGCTGCTTAAGGCAAAGGGTTTGGTGCAGGAATGAGGCCAAAGCTGCCGAGAAGGGTTCGAAGGCGTGGCAGGGTGCCATCCGTCAGTTTCGGAATGCCATAAAGAGGTGCTGCGGTGGCAGTCTGGCATGACTGTGGCAATGGCTTTTGGTCTTGCCAGGCTTGTTTTCGCAAGTCCTATCAGAGGGCGTGGCGGGATGCCATCCGGCAGTTTCGGACTGCCAGAAAGAGGTGCCGTGGAAAACATGGGATGCAGTTTAGAATGGCTTTGGCATGGCTTTGGCAGATGGGCATGCCATGGGTCAACCCACGTGTAGCATTGGAAATGCAAATTTCCCGAGAAAACGGCGCGAAAAGCAAAGGTTCCACACCTGCGGTGGTCCCGGGCGCCGCCCTGCCGTAGCAAGTGCTAGGCAGGGTCGGCGGATATAACTATTTTGGGGTCAACCGGGTTATAACTATAATTAATAGTAAGGGGTTAAAACTAGGGGTTGACACTCGGAACTGCAGGGGTATGGAAACTATGGTTTTAAATTACTTCTAGGGTGGCAAACGTGATGAAGATATGTTCAAACAGAATATACCCCCCTGGATTCTGGATCCCTTTGGTCCTTTGGTAATCTAACAGTAACATAGCCATGGACAATTAATCATTTGTTGAAGATTTACCTACATACTAGCGCTATCAAGAAGAGATTCTCCATGGCTATGTTCGATTACCAGAGGATATCTCAACAAGGGTTTGCAACCGCCGTGACAAAATAAGATGGTCGCAGAAATTAAACATTGACTGGGACGGTGGGTGACAGGTTAATGGCCTGGTGTCCCCCAAGGTGCTAATGATTGTGCCTTAAAGGTGTAGTGGTCTGGGGCTAGAATGGTTGAGAGCCCATCGTCAAGTGGCTCTGGGTCGTAATTCGGGTACAGTACCCTAGAACGGAGAATCAATACATCACAATATATGTCCAATATTGTCCAATAGATTCAATAGATATCAATAGATATTGATAAACATATATTATCTATTGTGGCATCCATTATCCATAGATAATGGAAAAAAACCTGACCAACAATTTGTAGTTCCATCGGCCCATAGTTTCTTGAGGTCTCCACGGGCAAGGGCATCACCAGCCTCCGCGTGTCGGATCAAGGAGGCTTTCCTGTTGAAAAACACGGGTCGGACATGGCGTTCATCGCGTAAAGGTTTTCAGTAGCAGAGAAGTAATGGTTTTCGGTTGGTCTCCGTACATTCTTTTTAAAATGCCATCAGTTCTACTGTTCACATCCAAAGTTTCTTGGACATGAGCTGTCTGCAGGTGGAATACCCGCTGATCGCCTTGCTCATGTGTGGTCCTACTTGTACACCACAGCGCAGCCCCAGGACTATCCTGTGACTAGGTGAGGACATGGGGGTTTTGCTTGCATGAACGACTGTTTGGGACATGTTTGTCCGTATATGTACTGTAAATATCTGTAAATATATTATATGATATAAAGATAGACCGTGAGAAACCAGGACACTCGAAGTAGTGATCAAACAACGTCAAGAGATTTGTTTTTGAAGGGAAACCATAGCCCGGCGGCACTCGTGCCGGTGCCTAGCCACACTCACGGACCATACTGGGAAACGGGCACGTTTGCACGAGATTTCTGCCATGGATTTTCTCACAGCCTCCATTTCGCACTCAAGAAAACAGCAAGTGAATACTGTAAGGAAAGAGTTGAAGATTCTAAGCCCGCATTGATGAGATTTAGGGAATGGGGAATATGGGGTTCCACATTCTGGGGTAGCGTTCAAAATTCATTGACCTTTGCCGCCGCAAAACTCTTTGGGTGATGCCAGTTTGCTCTTATTCTCTGGTTGATGGATTGGTATTTTTTTCCTATTCGCTTTCGAATTATATTCTTTTGGTAAAATAATGAGTGAGTTTAAGAGCTTGTTTTGAACGCATCCATTTGACGATAGTTCGCAATTATATCTTATATCTTATATATCCCTATATACTTATACCAACATAATAGGGTCCCATTGATATGTGCACATCCTTCCCTACATTATTGGTTTCATTGCCCAATCTTGCATCCATTCTTGCTGGTTACATCCCCCTTTCTTGGACGAACCGACTAGTGTCGGTCAATGAGCTGCTGAATTCCCGTGGCGGTCGTACTCTCCTGTTTGTTGTTGATGAAACATTCCTATATATGTTTTTGTTGTATATATCCTTGTATATCCCTATTGTTTGAAATATCCCTATTGGTTTTGCTTGTATATTCTCTCGGGTCAACCCCCATGGTCCGTGGTTCTTTCTTTGGATATCTGGGATCTCTTCACATTTTCCCAGCATTTTTTGCTTCAGCCGGGCCCTTGGCCGCAGGGATGGCGTGGATGCGCCCTCGGAACTCCAGCGCTTAGAGATGTCTTTGCAGCCCCGCGGGAGCCACCTGGTGATGTTGGCGATGGTTTTTTCATGTTTTTTTTTTTTCTCCATCTATAAATGATGATAATGGATGACAATGGCTATTATTAATAATAGATGGATGATAATAAATCCCATCTTCCATAATTAATGATAATGAACATCCCATTTTCGATAATTCATAAATGGATGATAATGGATGATAACTGGGGTATAACTTGGGTTATTCCTTGTGACTTAGGCCTCCTAATATGATTAATCTGTATGGAATAATATGGATGTTCATCCCGATGGCATTTCATTTTTTTCATAGTTTTTGATCCTGCTTAACATGCCTGAAAGTACGATGATCAGAAGTCGTCGAAGTGAAGATCATCTGCAACATGGATTAACATGAAATTTCTAGGGGAAAATGGCAGGAAACCTTTTTTTCACGAGGTCTTTCTCTCATCGACGAGAACTCAGAGGAGCACGACCACCGAATTCTGATGAGGCACAGCACTCCACATTTCAGGTTAAATTTTAGAGGTTGAATATATTGATAGGAATCACTGCCGAGAAAAGCAGCTGGTCGGTGGTTTCAAGTACGTGCTACCCTCCGGTAATCGTGGCAATTGAAAATCTCTGTGACCTAGCCATGGAGGTTTAGTTCGCAAAATCGTCCATGAATGGGGATCTTTTCCAGCAAACCATCCCCATTTTCTTCGGACGAGGATGCTCCGGAGCCAGGTCGCCGTTGGCCGGGTTGGGCTGTGGCCTTCCCCTCAGCAGACTTTATGCTGAGTACATGGGTGGCCGTGTGAAGCTGCAGACGATGCCCAGGTGGAAGGGGATTGGTATTGCAGTCGGACCAAGCAAATTTAGGATGGTTTCTGTATGTTTTTGTCATATGAAATAGAATCTATTGATATCTATGGATATCTATTATCTATGTACTATATTATTGTTTGTAATTGTGAGCCAGAAAAATACTTGGGATACTTGACTGTACAGATATCCTTGGGGAATCATTTGCCCCTATCTACCCCTGGCAGGTATGGCACTGATGTGTTTGTCTATTTGAACAGCCTGGGAAGTAGACGCTCGGCTCCAAGCCATCATTGTCTGCTTGTTGGTCACAATTATGTTTCATTTTCTGAGAATAACATGTTTCAGCCCAGCAACCACTGGTGGTCTTGTTGCCTCAAGACTGCGTTGAGAAGCAAGGAACTGTGGTGAAAGCTCTCAGAGATGATGTTTGACATCTGTATGTTTATGGAAACCACAAATGCAAGCTGAAGGTTGACTTTCCGATGGTGTTATCCACGGCCCATTTCTTTCTTCAGATACCAGATCAATTATTCCAATTTTGGTGCAGAAGTTGGGGATCTGATGCACTGCATGTGGGGTATCTGCTTTCCCTGAACGCGCTACCCCTCTTTCAGGGTCGGCAGGTTCCTAGGGTTGAATGCTTAAGCCGTACGCACTTCACTTCTGCTGTGACCTGGCTCCTGTGTATCGAAAAACAGGGCTGATCTCAAGCTTTGGACCTAAGGGTTGGTCATGGTTGGTCAATGCTGCGATTCAGTTCTTTTTTTTGCAGATAACCCCTCAGCTATTACAGATGTCCAGTTTCACCTGTGCCTGATGGTGATCTCAAACCGATTGCCCGCAGGAATTGTTTGGCGCGACACTTCTGGCGGTCTGAATTCTGCAATATATTTATATATAATATATGTAGCTATATATAATAATATATATATATATATATACACAATATATATATATACACAATCTTTTTCAAAGACAACTTATGGCATAGCTATGGTTTTCCATCGGTGAAATGACCAAATGTCACAGCATGTCACATCACTTCCCAAGTTTAGGCACCCAAATTTGAGACGTACGGCCCGGCTAGGCCCATACACCGGTGCTCAGGTTCGGACGTGCTCAACACACTCTGAAGATTGAAAAAAAGCTGCAGCGCCCTGCCCCTGCAGCTGTGGTTGCCATTGAACGCTTGTAGTCGAGTATGTCGATGTGGCCGTGGGTCAATTTTTTGGGTAGCCTAAAATTGGATGCCCATCCTAGAAATGGCTTCATGGATTTTGGGCCTTAAATTTTGACCCATTAGTTTTCAACATGTCTGACATATTCTGACTTCCAGAGCTTGAAGAGTGAGCGTGAATAATTCACGGTGTAACACCTGGGGAATCCAGTGGAGCCATCTTGATAGGATGGTTTTCAATCAGATACGCCAAGTTTGTATGATGTCTAAACAGGACCAGTGATAAATCATGATAAATATATTCAAGAAAGGTCACCAATCAGCTGTATCTTCAGATCCAGATTTCTTGTCCAAGTCCTCACCTACCAAGCTCTCAGCTGAGAGCTGCAGGTCAGACTTCCAAATGGTGACCTTCATGGCTTTGAGCCTGACCTCTTTGCCAACCTTCGTTCATGAAGAATTCAGTGGCCGCATCTGGCCGAAAGGGGATACACCAAGGGCTCTAGGACTGGACAGGACTGGACAGTAGCATCATACCATTTGGGGCCCATTATGGCCCATTCGAAGTTTTTAAGGATCTTCCCTTTGCCATGGTCAAAAGTTGGATACACCCATTGGGGGATGGTCATCGATAGGGATTCACACACCCATCCCATTACAAGGATTTTCCCTCTACGGGATGAACGACCACAATGCATTGATCTTGACCGTGGCAGATATCCTGATGTCCGGAGACCAACACCCCAGGACTCCGCAGGCCTTGCTGCATCTTCCGATTTTCAGGGCCAAAGACCTGCGAGTTCTCGGTGGTTTCGGTTGATGCCAGCCCTTTCCGGCGTACTGTCATGGCATAGATGGTCTAAGTTGGAGAGGGCAAAGAATACCCAGTAAGTTCCAACTTGTTCAATATAAGAAGCTGGCGTGTTGTGCAGGTACAAGCTTTGCTTACGATGGAGACACTAAAACAAACATGACATTTGTGAAATGTTGATGAGTTTGCCATGCCTCCTACACTGGAAAATGGGTCCTAGGTTTTTCGTATATGGACAAAGCAACTCCATTCCAGAATCATACCCTTTGATTGCTGTGGGCCCATGCCCGCGGCAGGTTTAATAGATTTTGAGCGTCACACTGTGTTGAGCGCATGATGCGTTTGTGGCAACAAGACTGCTTGCTACTCTGAGGTGTGACAAAAAGATACAGCAGGGGCAAATGACGGAACGTGTTAGCTGAAAACTATTGCAGTTGTTTGTACAGGTGCGGCTTCAAGAATCTTCAAGACATCCTTACTGGTGCTAAACGTAGGGAATTTTCGGGAATGATCCATTTCATCACTAGTTTCATAATCATCCCAGCAACCCCCAGCAACCCCCAGCAACCCCCAGCAACCCATCCATTCCCTACGTTTAGCTGCTAAACTTTAGCACCAGTAATTTCTCTGGCGAAATCCATGGGACACCACATATCCACCGAAATCCAGGTACATCTTGGAAAGAGAACGAGTCGATTCCATCAGGCCCTGGAGCCGGCTATTGATCCGTTCAATCCCAACAAACAAGGGGAATATATGCATGTGTATATATATATATATAATGCTAATTTATTTATTTATTTATTATATATATATCTATACATATTATGACCAAGAAGTGCAAGTTGAAATCCCTATCAACCTGGATCAATATGGGATGTTATAGGATAATCATTGGATAATATGGAATCATAACAACAATTCATGAAACTACTACCACTATAAACCAACTCCAACATACTCTAACCAACTCTGTTTGGATGCGATGTTTTTGTCGCGCCAGCTGTGGCCTGCTGTTTTTCGCAGGCCGCCAGCCTGGGGGAAGATCAAGACATACTGGCCTGTTGACCAAGAGATTGGCCGAGACATTTCAACAGCCAAAATGGAGCTATATGGAGGTTTCCTATGGGGGATCCCCAAGTCACCATAGGCTAGGTTTCAATACTGAAATGGTCCAATGACTTGGATGATTCGGGGGTGCTCCCAGCCATTAGGAAACCTCCATATGAGTTGGTCTGAAAATGATGTTAAACCATAGGATGGAATTGTGTTGTCTATTTCTAGACAAACCCATATAAAAAGCCGTGATGGTGATAAAATTTGGATATGTAGCCAGCAATCACTGCAAGCTATGTTTGGAATCGTTGGAAGATCTTGTGCATACTTTGATGGACTGTGAAACGTTACGTATAAATGTTACGCATTGAGACATGGCATTGAGACATGGCTGGTCAATGGTGTCCGACGTGCCGTTGCAAAGGATGATCAACCAGTTCGACTGTGTCGTGTTTCAGTATCCACGGAGTGTTCCGATCCAATCATCCAGCATGTGCCCACTGTGCTTGCAAGATCTTGCAAGCATCGTGTTTCCATTCACAGAAAATGTTATATTTTGATCAGTCGATTATTCATTATTTATTGCTTGACTAGTTGAAAACTATGATGCATGTATCACACAGAACAAGAATGAACGACATTAAATGTACGGTAACAATATTTAAATGTGGAGGGCGGGCCAGACCGTGAGGCCCCGGAGGTAGTCACCGTATGTTTAGATGGCTGGGTGGGCCAAGGAAATCCTTCCCGGAGGTAGTCTTTCCAAATACCTGTTTGTATATTTTAAAGATTTTTAAAGTCCGTATGTTTAAATGTAATGACCGTATGTTTATCATACATATATCATACATTTGTTTGGTAATATGGGGTGATCCACAATATTACATTTTTTTTATGCGGCATCATGTGCTGGAATACACTTAGCATGTTCATAGCCAGGCTGATGGAACGTGAAACGCAGTCGCAGCAATATGACTGGGTGCAAGACTCAGTTTTCCAGTGGGGGTTTCCATCAACGGGGGGTACCCCAAAATGGTTGGTTTATATATATGTTTATATTAGAAAATCCTTCCATAAATGGATGATTTGTGGGTACCACCATTTGAGGATACTTCCTTATTCATGTTTAATCGTCGGACAGTTTGATCAATAGAGTACCTGATTTGCTTGCGAGTTTTGAACAACTTTGCACCTTTGACCAGTTCTGGGCGAGAAAATTCCCTGGTGGGCAGGTCGTCTGGGCTGACTGCGACACCTACTTCATGAACATGAGGTGAGATCGGATCAGGTCGCATCCAGTCATCAAGTTTCAGTCAGTGCAGTGTGGTGTCGCGTTTCAAAGTCTGCTCTGCTGTTCTCTTGATGGATCCAAAGATGTTCATAAATATCATCAACAGTAACTACAGTTCATCCATTTATATGGGACTTTCCAGTGCCAGCGTCTCCAGCTATCCGCAGTACCACACTGGAAAGTGTCCTCTTCACCTATGCTGGTGTGGCAGATGGTGACTTGGTTGCGCCGAGCTGTGATAGGTTTGGAAGAGCTTTTGGAGGCCATGAAGCTCGACGGGTTTCATCAAGATTATGTTGAAGATGATAGCCAATACTGTATAGGTTTAAGTACTACAATTAGAGGTTTTTTCTCTGGAAAATGTAGCATGACTATCATGTTATGTTATAGTTACTACAATTGCAGATGTTTTTTTTCTAGAAAATGAGGGTCACTTGAGTGACCACCACCCAAATGGCAATGGGGATCGGATATAATTACTACATGAGTATTACTACACGTTACTACATGTGGCAAAACCAACTATATCCCCAATCTCAGCAGTTTGATTGGTGCTATAAACATCTATAAACCGCCTAATGATCCCATTTGAGGACGGGTTTTGATGGTTTTTTGTATTCAATTTACATCACTTCACCACAATTTCATTGAGCCACGATCGCATCCAATCCCGGAGCCTCGCAACAAGGTGATGAGTTGACTCTGGATCCAGAGGCCACCGTGACTCGAACATCTCTGGATCTTCGGTGGTTATTCATTGGGTACCACTAGTGGTTAGTGGCTATTGGTTACACCAAATTTCTTGGTGCATCCACACTTGGGGTGACAATTCCGCTTTTCTTGGCGACTGAATCTGCATTTCTTCCATTTCCTCCCTGTGGTGATGCTTCAGGTAGGCCGTTTTTTGAGTCGCCAATTCTCACCCATAGTCACATGATATAATGAGGATGTCTTCAACAAAATGGGATACATCACGAAGAACTTATTTGAATAAAATTCTACAGAAACACACACACACAAGCGTCTTGGGTCGTTTCCTGAGAAAGCCACCGAACCACCGAACCACCAGGTTCACATGATCGTCAGCGAGGACAACGCGATGCTCAACACGGGCATTTTCTTCGCTCGAAGCAGCACTTGGGCTACTGTCTTAGCTCAATAGAAGTGCATCACGTTGGCCCCGCTAAAATTTGATGGTTGAGAAAATCATGTTCTCATTTGAAAAGGCATACACGTTTATGGTATGGGCGCCTCTAAGAGGCCGTGCGTTTTTGAGGTTTTTGGGGTGG
>Ga0126342_10019049_pt1 | contig 11710 bp, 13 predicted proteins | sample Cyp1metagenome_FD_92528 | JGI IMG/M metagenome (GOLD analysis project Ga0126342, IMG submission 92528) | Coral microbial communities from Lord Howe Island, Old Settlement Bay, Australia - Cyphastrea 1 metagenome | ecosystem: Host-associated > Invertebrates > Cnidaria > Coral ... | reverse complement strand
CCCCCCCCCCCCCCCCGCCGGCCGCCGCCCCCCCGCCCCCACCGGCGCCCCCCCCAGCCCCAGCCGCCTCATCCGCAGCCCCCGCAGCCACAGCCGCCGCAACCGCAGCCGCCGCAACCGCAGCCACCGCAGCCACCGCAACTGCAGCCGCCGCAGCCGCAGCCACTACAACCGCCACATCCACCACATCCGCCACATCCACCGCATCCGCCGCAACCTTTCTGGCACATGTTGGCAAATGCCGCCACAAGCAGTACAAGGGCAGAGATCGAGCGAGAGAGAGAGAGAGAGAGAGAGAGATCTATCTGGCAAAACAACGGCCAAGTAAAGCAGCTACAATAGTAACAATAGCTACAAAGTAGCAAGCATTGCCAATGGACATCCTCAAACCACGTGGTTTGGCTGGGTTATGCCCCGGCAAATTTACATATTAAATATTATGCATCCAGCGCAAATCCGATGCCCATTCTGAATTTTGCCGGACCCACCCTGCTTACATAGGACCCAGAATTTGGTGTATGGATGGGTTCCCTTGATGCTTGGCCTATGCCCACATCCAACAAGAGTATATCTGAATGGCAAGAAACCCATCTGGAAGCCACCAGAAGAACCTGCAGCTGGGTGCAGAATGCCGGTTCCTATGGTCCTTTACATTGGCATCAAGTGACAACCCACTGAAAGACAAGCACGCTCCTTCTCTGGAGCTCCTTCCTGCTTCTATTAGGAAACTGTCCTAAAGCTGATTTGCTGCCCAAGTCGCCGCTAGTCTTTTCAGAGACTTTGTTCATCTTTTCCTGCGCTGAAATTTTTGCGGGGCATTGTTTGATCCTGCTTCATGTATTGGTAGATGAGAGTTCAGCTAGCTGAAGCAGCACACTGGGCGTTGCCAAATGACGACTATGTGAAACAGTTGGTGCCTTTGTCAGACCTCCCCCACCAATCCAATCATACTCCTTAAATATGCACAGCAACCAAGTGCGGATCTTCCTAGCCACAGCAAAGGCAAATTTGAATATGTCGACACCACATGTTCTTGCTTGGTTCTATGATTCTTTATCCCTAGCTGGTACTTTATGGGTGTGTCTGAAAATAGAGAAAACCCCTTTTTACCCAATGGTTTTGCTGATCATTATCCCGTTTTTAAATGGCTATTTCATTGGGAATATTAACCCAACATTTTCATCACCAAACCCTTATGGAATTAAGCCACCATGCTCCCCCGAGGCAGTGCCTGTGCTTCTTTGAGCTTTTTCTGCGTTTCCATCATCATCTTGGCCATCGTGGCCTTGGCCCATCCGCTACCCTCTGGTTGAATTATCCACTGGAAATCCATAGTTTATGTCCAAGTGTGTAGACTGTATCTAGATAGATAGATAGATAGATCGATAGATCGATAGATCGATAGATAGATAGATCGATCAATCGATAGATAGGCGTTTTTCTTTCAGCCCAAAAATGGGATGTCCTGTTGCCACTTTGGTTTACCGTTTTGCCGCAGAAACTGGTCGAAATATATATGCCTGAGCATCCATGCCAGCATGGGATTGGACGACTCCTCGGCCTGCCAGCATGGATTTTTGGATGGATTGGTGTTTTGGATTTTCAGATATCCCATAGATATCCCATCCAGGGAATCATTGATGCTAAAAAAACCAAGAATTGAGCCATCAACCCAAAAAAAAATCCAGCATAGGGGATTCAAGCGGTTCAAATTTCAAATTCCGGGTTGGTGCTGTTTTGAAAGCCTTGGGGCTAGATCCCAGACCTCAAAATTTCGTCAGAGCACGGATCTAAAGCAACCAAACTAGTCACGCAAGACTCCAAGGTACAGTTTATTTTCCAAATAATGTTCTTTTCAAACATTGACATTTTTGGAGGACCAGCTGTGAAAAAAAGTGCACCGGAGGCCACTTATTTTGCCGTGACCAAGGGGCAGAGGCTCCACTCATGGAGTTTTCTGAGCCAAAGAATCCACCCATTCCTGGATTTGGCGCTGGAAAGAAAGGCATCCCACTGGATTCACTGGCCTTACAAACATGAACTAAATAACTAACTAACCCCAACCCCCTCTGATCCGAGAAGCCTTCAAAAGGCGCAAAATAATGTGTATATATATATATACACAGTATATTGTGTGTGTGAGATAGACATGTAATCCACAAATGTCCTATCACGCCATTTCTCCCACCTCCACTTGTCACATTACCAGGTGGCCAAGGTGAGATATGCCAATTGGCGGATGAACCTATCTGATCCCACTTGCATGTATCAGAAACATTGCTATCATCTTCAACAAATCCAGGAAATACAACCCCCTGCCCAGCCGTTCACTCCCCACCCCCAGCACCCCCAGTCGCAATGGAGGCCGAACTGCCAGCGTCTCCTTGATTAGCATTGGCCATGGCCATCTGCTTGAAGAAATTGGCTGAGGCACCTCGGGTGAGAAACATAAAACGGGCATCCCATGACATAGTGGCTCGTTTTTGCTGCGAAAAATAGTAAGCACATAGTCTTATCGCTTTTGTTGGGCTCAAACCTTTCGGAAAAATGGAGTGAAAATCTTGAAACATCTAAAAACCAGTCAACCCCATGCGGGCTAAAAAGTATCCTAAAATCATATTACACACATGACATGATTCGATGTGAGCGCATCGCACACTTGCAAATGACCCCAAATGCCTACGAAATCAATGAAACAAGCATAGGCTTCCACTTCCCGAGTTTTGGTTGATGGTCTTTCGAAAATTTACAGTACAAATTATAGATTATTGTGCCATATTCATCCATATTCTACCCATTTTCCATCCCATCCCCCTATTTTGCCACCCAACTCCAACTCCACCGAGACGCTCCCAGCGCTCTCCTCCCGCTCCGGCGATGGCGCCATTGGCCGTTGGGAGCTGGCACTGGATGCGCCGGAGGCGTAGGGCCTTGGGCCCAGTGGCCCCAAGAATGATGGGACTTACCCTCTGGTAAATTAACAGTTGGACCCCGAAAATCACCAATTTTTAGAGGAAACTAATCTTCCAACCCCAACAACTACCAGGGTCTATGTTAATTTACTGGAGGGTAATGATCCTGGGATTTTTTCTGGGGGATTTTTCTGGGGGATGTTCTGGAGAGATTGAATGGGGATCCGAAAATCCGACTCGGCAAATCTTTTTTTGGAATACTGAAGATACACTCCCCCGAATTTAACATCGAAGACTACCCTCACTATCTATTTGTGTGGTTGTTGCGGTTATGATGACCATTATCAGTGTCCTTGACATTACATCCCATTACTTTATCACTGTGGTGATCATCCACGGACATTGTGCACCAGTGCACCATTCATGGCACATGACTCGGCAATAATATCTGTTGGATCAACCATTCAAGCAATGTTCTATGTCCCAGGAATACTTCATTGGGGATTGGAGACATCTATCCTAGCCATCAATCGGGCCACGCATACAAGATCGCTGAGATTAGACATGTGTAATTGAAGTTTAGCCGTCTACATTGAGGTACTTGCCAGTGTCAACTGATTCAAAACATTCTTGGGATTGCTTCGATTGCCGTTTCACCTTTCCATCTTCGTGAAGTTTTCTAAACCCCCCGCACGTCACAGAGCTAAGCCGCGTTTTAACCGAATCTTCAACCAACAGTTTGGCAAATTGTGATGTCAAACCGAAAAGCTTGAGAAAAACTCCTGTTTCAAACCAACACATCGAATACATAGAGCAGAAGAAAACCATGCCAAAATGGCAACATCTTTGGTTTTAGCCTCTGGTAATTTAACATAGCTATGGGAAATCACCACATTTTTAATGGGAAAATCCACTATCAATGGCCATTTCCAATAGCTTTTTGTATGTTTACCAGGCCGGGTAGCTGTGATCTCCTGACGACCCCTAAGCCACCCCCATTCCACCGGTGTACCGCTCGTGGCTCATGTCGTCCCAGGAGGTGAAACCGCCACCAGAGGCGACCTGTTTTAGCCATGATGGTCTGATGGATGATGGTGAAGAATGTTAAAAATCATTATGTTAGACATATATATATATGCATGTATGTGTGTGATATAGTAGATTCTAGATATATGATAGTAGATATCTGACGGTACTCATGGATTGACATGGATTGACTAAACATTCTGGATGTTGCGGATTTCATGATTTGAGATTGATTTAATCAGCCATTGTCTTTTTATGTTCAATGATTCTAACGGATTATGTTGATCTATTGTATGTATATATAATATATAATATATATCATATAATGGGGAAACTGTGGTGAATTTTGATATCTATCTATCTATCTATCTATCTATCTCTCTCTCTCTCTCTCCCATCAGGTCTTCTTGCTGGGGCTCCCAATTTTGAATGATTTTATTTCATATATCTTCCAAGAATACAATGGGGCACGGCGGTGTCCCCATCAAAGAGCAATTCATTGCGCGGCACGTCGAGGCACGTCTCCGCCCGGCGGCACGCCCGGTGGCAACGCCACACCAGGACCGAAGGCGAAGGAGTCTTCCTGGTGCCCAGGGGATCTGCAGTCAAATCTCCAATGGGTTAACATTTTAATGCAAGTTGTACGAGAAAACCATTGATTTTTGATGATCTTTGCCATTTTTTGGCATGATTGCAGCATAACCCCAAAATGGATAGTTTATATAATTTCGGAGTACCCCCATTTTAGGAAATCTCCATACAATTTGGGGGGGAGTTCCGGCATTTTTTTCGCGCAAAGCAATCTTGCAAGTGGAAAATGTATGAAAATGAGGGTGCGTGTCTGGGTTTGGTCTGCGACCCCAGGAGTCCAGCTTAAAATTCTTCAGAAAACTAAGAACTACCAATGTTGGCCCATGGGTCCACCTTGGAGTTCGCCAAATTTTGGTCCTAAAAACCGGTTTTTGTGGGTGAAGTAGGCCGCATGACACTCCTGGGCTGCAGCCAGTGCAGCTTTGGCGGCGCGTTGCGTCTCCTCCTTTTCCTGCTTCCTCAGCTGCAGATGGATCAAACATGCAGCACAATGCTTGGAACCACCTATGGTGGGTCACATGATGTCAAGTGGAAAAAGGTGGAAGTGCACAACACTAATTCAGTCATGTCTTATCTACCTGAAGAATTAGTGCTTTTCACACCAAAGAGCTGGTATGGCTGAATGTTCATACAGAGGAAAACGAGATGAAAATTGCGTTTAAAAAATGTGGTTGACTAATTTGGGGGTACTGTTTTAGTTTAGTAGCAAATTATCATTGGGGGGTACCCAATCAAACAGAGTTTCTTAATCCAGCGTTGACATTACCAACTACGCCACTCAGTGATATCAAGAATTAAAACAGAAATTAATTCATTGTAAATTGTAACTCTTGTTTTTACTGCTCTGTTTCTTCATGCGGAGATCTGAGGAAACCAACAACCAACCCAAGCTGCCAGCTACTGCTCCTTCTCTTGGAAAATATCTTCGTTTATACATGGGTAAGCGGTCACCCAAACAATGGCCGGAGTTGATCCGTGACTTCAAGCGGCTTCCGAGCTTTGGCCTCCTGCTGGCTCTCTTTCCGCGCTTCTCGACGTTCGATCTCCAGATCCACCTCTTTCTGCAGGTACTGAAATCTCAGCACCTGGCGGCCGCTGATGGGATGGGATGTTGATGGATTTGTAATATAATGTAATATACGTATTTTGAGGACTGGAAGTTCCAGAAGTTCCAGAAGTTCAAGCAGAATATGCCAGAATGAGCCTGGGAGGTTTCGGGGGAATCTTGGGAAGTTCAGAGGTGTTGGGAGAAACAAAACCTTCATGCGTTTGGGCGCTGGGCTGTTCTTTGGGGTTACTTTATGGATCTTTGTGGCTGCTGGACCCTATGGCTGGCACTCAGCGCGTCCACAACATGTCCCCATTTTTTGAGAATATCTTGGCAATTCGTGCCTGAGTGTAGCTGGCCCGCACGTCGCTGGCACTGTATGGCCCACGCTTCTTGATGCCTGTGGTAGCTGATGCTGTTTGCAGCAAAAGATAGAACTTCCAATTGAACAACAAGAGTGTTTCTGAAACCGAGGGACTACCAAAAAGAAAAGGTAGCCTCCCAAATTCTACCTCTTTTGCCAGACTTTTAGCACCCCCCTCTTTCATCTGGACCCTTCCAGAAAACTCAGTCAGACTTGTGGCTAAGGTGCCCATGACATTGCTGTGGTAGTTCTCCTCCATTTTCAAATCATGCTTCCGCTGATTCAAATCTTCCATCGACAATTTCTGGAGATTCTGGGGCTTTGTCCTTGGGCAGGGCCACCGGCTGACGAGTTCAGGTTGTGTCTGGGCCAACGGTTGCATCCACTCTTGCAACCTTGCCTAAAGTTATTCGAGACATTTTCTGCACGTGCACCTCGTCACCCAGGCTACCGGTGTCGCCTCTGGGAGCATGGGAAGCTATATACATATTATAAGAAAGGAACCTAGGTCCCCTTTTGCAGCCTAACAAAATTCCACCACCTGTTCCCACCCCAGCCAGATCACATGAATATTGACTCATCGCCAATAAACCCGTGCATTGGGTCATGTCGATTGGAGGTGCGTTTTCGATGCATTTTGCACCCGGTTTTTGGGTCCCTCCCAAAATATGCCCAGGGCAGGAAGGTGTGAGTGTGGTTAGATCCTGACTGGGTGGCCATAGCCTCAGCTGGAGTCATGGAATTCATGGAATCCCCATGGGATTCCCATGGGTACAATCAAAATTGTCCCTTGAACCACTTCTGGCACATCCTCAGCACCAAGCGTCTTCTTGGGCCGTGGCACCTCATCGATCTCCTCAGCGCTCAGAAGCCAACAAAAATCACCTAAAATCTCTTGTCAAAGGCACCTATTGGTCAACGAAAGCATGGAGCCTCGCACATTTTGCCATGCTTCCCACAGGTCAGCCGAGGTGCTAAGCCACTGGCCACCGCACGCCGCGGTGCGCCCTGCTTGTCGTTGCTGCCAAGGCCCTTGGGGGCGATATAGTCGCCGCCTGAGATGGCTTGATTTAAAGGAAAATCTACTGGAAACCACAGGTTGTGCCTTGAAATGGAGGGGGTCCTGCAAATTGTCCCATCATCCAATTCTGGGATTTCAGCCCCTCCAAGACCCTTAAGCCTTAAACCAAGCAAAATGGATGTACCGTACTGAACCATACATGATCTGATCCCCTCGTCTCCACCCTTCAGCACCCCTCAGTACCTCCATCATCTCCAAATTGTCGCTTCTTGCCCATGGTGCCCCGGGGGCTGCAAATATTCAGGTGCTTGAGCCAGTCACAAGAATGCAAGCATTGCCATTGCCAAGTGCGACTACCCACAGGGCACCCCTGGTGTGTTTGGAACGGTGGTTCCAACTTCCAACTGTTTCTAGGCTAGTTGTGTGTTACCCTTGGACAGGATAGCAGCTTTGCATCACATACGCTGTCAGCCCCAGAGCTTTCGATACCAAAAACGACTCATGCGAACCATGCAAACCCATATCGGGCACCAAAAAGCCAATAGGGCCAGTACTAAACCAGGATATGTCTAACAGATAAGTGATGTCCTACCAGGTCCTACCATATTCAGTAGTAAATGTCTGACAGAAAATAGTGATGTCCTACCATACTTGTAGGGTCTTTAATCACCATTTTTATAGATGGCATTAACCAATAATAGGTGGTACATTCACCATATACCCATGATATTAGTGATATAATAGTAGTGAATAGTAGTGATATATCCCAGATTTATCCATATTTACTAAAAAGAGTACCCTCTGGTTATGACTAACATAGCCATGGTATAGATGACCCATAGAAATAGATGGTTTACCTATTACACATGGTGATTTTCCATGGCTATGTTAAATGACCAGATGGTACATTAACCATATACTGTATATACTCATGATATGAGTGAATAATAGTAGTGAGATATCCCAGATTTATCCATATTTATATGAGTGTGTCTGAAAATAGTGTATCCCTTTTTACCCAATGGTTTTGCTGATCATTATCCCGTTTTTAAATGGCTATTTCATTGGAATTTTCCCTATTTTCAGACAAACCCATATACTAAAAATAGTAGAAGTAAACTAAGTAAACCCCCCCATCCAGATGGTCCTGCTGCTCCACCAGTCTGCGGACAGGGGCGCCAGTGCCTTGGCACGGACGAAGCGCGTTTGGTCCTGCCGTTTTTTTCCCGGAGAAAGATGGGAAAAACCTGGGAAAACCCGGGAAAATGCAGGAAAAACGTGGGAAAAACATGTTTGAATGGGAAAGAATCATAAGTTCTTGTCAGTTCATCAGTTAATGGGTAAAAAGATGGGAAACTACCATTGAGAAATGGGAGAATCGGGATTCTAAATGAGAAAACCAGACTTCTTGAGGGGAAAATCATCGTTTCAAGTAGGTAAAGTGGGAAACGTCGTGAATTGTCTGACATTTGGCACATGGAGGTATGGTCGATCGCACATGGCCAGGTTGGACGACTGGTAGGTCGTAAACTGGATTGGTGGCATTTCCGGGGATCAAGGTCCCATCATTACAGGTTTGCTGGAAAAAACAATGGGTTCCAACGAAGAAGCCCAATGCCGTATCTGTACAAGGCCTATGGCTTTGCTGGCGGGCAAAGCATAAACAGTAGGATCATGAGGGTTTCAAATTTGGGGCCAAAGGTGCCTGTACTGTGCATCCGTTCATGCTTTGCCCATCAGAACTTCCACAGAACCAAGCAAAGTGCAGAGTCACTCCTTCTTTTCTGTGCAGCTCACATTCTCTCACATACTACCGAAGTTTTCGCTTCCAAAAGCAGACGCTCTCCACGTGGCCTTCAGCTGCCTCGTCGCCAGCCGCAGGGGCCGATGTCTTCGTATTTCGCTCACGAACACGCAGCCCAAGTAGGAGCCAATGCAGCAGCAAGCTTCATCGGCTTCTGCTTGGGCTGCATCTTCCTGAGCCAAGATTGTGAAACTCTAATTTGATCCAGTTGAGTTTCAATCGTGCCAAATGGAAGTTGGCAGCGCTTCAACCACCCTAGTCTCCTTTGTAGCAGATTCTCGTTCCACAGAGATGTTTGATGATTGTTGCTGATTGAAATTCACAAAGGAACCTGATGCGTCCATGATCCAAGAAGCAAAGACTCTGCCTCGGGTCGAGGCAAGGCCTTTGCTTCTTAGATCATGCATGCAGGGGGCCGCTTCTGGATGTGTATCAACTTCGGATTGAGCTGCTTCTTCCACTGTCCTTAGAGATGCATCCCTCTGGATCTCCAATTTTGCATCACCTTGTTGAGAGGTCATCTCCGTGAGTTTCCAGGAACTCCAAGCAATCACAATGGACCAATTATGACCAATTGGTCCCCAAGTATCTGGCTTGCAGCTGTACCAACATGAATGCGTGATGCAAATGGGCTCTCATGAAGTTGTCAGTTTCTTCACTGGCGTGCGCATCAAAAACCAGCTGCTAATCAACAGCTGCTCCGAACCTTTAGCGTCTCCAGTCAAGGATGAGTTCATCCTTTCTCCCGTCCGCACGGCCTCAGCTAAGAAACGCATGATGTCAGGCCTTTACAATTGCGCTCACCACAGATCTTTCTGCACTTCTTGCAGTGCCACAGATTGTTGTCTGGAAAATCATGTTGGCTAAACCCGTGGTTGGTCTCGGCAAAAAAAAAAAACTACACTGTCTTTGAAGTGTCCACTAATCAGGGGGTTCCCTCGCTGTGTAGAACTTCCCTGGGAACGAGACCCAGCAAATTTTGGCATTGGGATCAATTTTTCGGAAGCTAATTGCTTAGCTATTTCCTCTAAGGGAAGGAATGAAGGACTCTCAAAGGAGACCAACACGCTTCACTTCACTCTAAATAGAATGAAGTGAAGCGTGGTGGTCACCTTTGGAGTGGAGATTCGCAGTGATTCACTCTCCGTAAACATTGACTTCGGCTAGTCTTCGGAGTTCCGCAGCTCGTGGCTCCGGCAAATTCCGCGCCAAGATCTTGAGCCAAACAATTCATGGATCGTTGCGCCAGCCAATCAATGGATTGGTTTAAGGGAAAATTTACAGGAAAGCCCCATATTTAATGGGAAAATCTATGGTTTCCTGTAGATTTTCCCTTAAACCAATCCATTGAGCCAAAAAAAAACCGTTAGAAAAATGATGAAAACATGAAAACCAAACTGACAGGAACAGTTCTGAGGTGTTGCAGCTGAATTTTTTGGCTCTCCGCAGCAAATGGGACCACAAGGACCACAGGCAGAATGTGTTTTGACGGCGCAATATCTTGCCTTAAGGATGTTCATCCTCAAAAATGGTATGATAGAAATTGACCCATCGCCACATGCAACAAATGTGGCAACAAAAACTATGCCAACTATGCCATTCACCAAGGTTTCAGTGGACTGGGATGGATGGGCCTGGCTCGGCCACGCTGCTTCTTCAAATTCACTTCCGCCTGTCGTGGGACCAGGAGCTTTCAGACGTGTCTGACCACAAATTGAGCCCCAAAGAAACTGGCAAACAAAAACAAGACATCTATATATCATCACTATACTCTATTAATATATGTATGTATATACAGTACATATGCATGTGCGCGTGTGTCTGTACTGTATTGTAGTCACTCTGACGCTGGTTTCCTGCAAAGCTCGGATGTGCAATGCAACCTGAGCCATCCAACATGGAACCCACTGAGCCACTGCAGCCCAGAAGCGGGCAGGGTTGGGCTCGATGCCCAGCTGCTGAAACGCCCGTTTTTTCGGCTCAAAAGCAGGTCCTTCTGCGCTCGTTGTAGCCTCCCGAGCTTGGTGCTGAGGTACGTGTGAGATGTTGTTGGAGCTGTTTGAACCCCCAACTGTTGCAATCCTTCCAGTGATATGTTTTCAAGTTTCACCCCATTGGCAACTTGTTTCAATCCGAGAAACTCAGCTGCTCCACCACCAGAAAAATAAAATCTCTGACGTCCATGGTGCTGCTTTCGATGTCCTCACTGGGCTCGACCTGCGTTGAAATGCGTGAAATGCTGCGAAAAACGGTGAATGAAGCCTTTTTTCCAGGGCATGCCGGCCTCAAAATCAATAGACAAATGGAAGGGTTTTGAAGCTCGCCAAAGCTTGTAGGAAATGAACATTGTGGGGGAGCATATCTCCCGGAATTGCTGGGTAAAATCAAATCTTTGCCTATTGATATCCCCACTTTTGGTTCATATCTGATTTTATCCCCGTTTCTTTACAGAGTTGCTGGTTCGTCACCCATGATTCATCAGCAATTTCTCCGTTTTCCGTGTGCCAAGCACGGAGGATAAAGGGTCCATGTGGCCGGCACCTCCAGTGCATGCCGAGGCCGCGAAGGTAACCTTCGATCAGTGGCCCCAAGCAACACATCGGCAGTGGGAAATCGATAGCTATTCGGGTCTGTTGATTTTGGTAGACAAACATATCAACACTTTTTGTTCCGTTGCTTTTATTTCTGCATCTGTTTGTGAAGCCCACGTTCGTCACACTACTAAGAGTGACTTCTGGTGGTTGAATATTCGCCATCCCTGCCGCTTAGATCCTGAAATCTCCAATCTCCATACTGGTCATCTAGATTTGGGTCAGAAGCCTACAATCCACTCAAAAAACGTTGCAGGTCACCAAACAATAGATGCCAAAAAAGTCTGACTGGTATAAAATGTAAGTTATATATAGTATTATATATATATCTATCTATCTATCTATCTATCTAT
>Ga0126342_10019048_pt1 | contig 11711 bp, 13 predicted proteins | sample Cyp1metagenome_FD_92528 | JGI IMG/M metagenome (GOLD analysis project Ga0126342, IMG submission 92528) | Coral microbial communities from Lord Howe Island, Old Settlement Bay, Australia - Cyphastrea 1 metagenome | ecosystem: Host-associated > Invertebrates > Cnidaria > Coral ... | reverse complement strand
AGAGAGTTGCATTTGTCATTTCACTTCATAGACTGACATGAACAGCATGTGCAGTTGAAACTTGTGAGACCCTTTTGGCACGAGTGAAAATAGACTGCAGCGTTTTCGCCTGAGTCTTTGCAATGAAAGATCAACTTGCTGGCTTGCTAGAGTCAATTCTTTTAGCAACATGGCAGATAGCCCTTCAAGAGGTGATTGCTCTGCGTTGAAGGAAATGGGATTCAAAGACGTTACTGAAGCTGCTGTGAAATGTCTTAATACAATTTGCATGTCCATGATGGCAAAGTTGGGGGAAACGGCTGGTCATGCAGTGCCCAGGTCATAAAACAGAGGGTTCCTGCCCATGAGCGTCGAAGTTGAATAACAATGACTGTTGTTTATTCATGCAGTGATTTGTTGTCACAAATCAAGCGATTGGCATTCTTGGCTCAGGGCGGGAAGGGTGGGACCGGCCATATTTTTGTTCGCGAAACCCACCACCGTCCCCTTGCACCACCTTCAGCAGTTTCAGCTCTTCGGCTGGACATGCAGTGCCCAGGTCATAAAACAGAGAGTTCCTGCCCATGAGCGTCGAAGTTGAATAATGTAAGCTTATTAGGCGAGATTAGAGCATATCAGATCAGGTCAAATGAAATTGATAAACGTGCGCCTGGTTTTGGCAATTAGCTCAATTTGCGAGTTTTCCACTTGCAATCAGGCATGAGGGGTGAAAACCGAACAAAAAACATGTTTATCGGTTGCATGTCATGTGAAGTAGTAGTGACTTCAACTTGATGTTGCCCTGCTGAAGCTCCTTGACTGCGAGACATGAACCGATGCATATGCTGGCTCAAGAGCCTAGCTTGCGCACCAGCAATCCGCTGTGACAATGACATCTACATTTTAAAAACTTTTCAATGGACTGTTCCTTCGAAGTGCACCTAGCTACCAAACTAGGTGGTACATGTGACCAAAAAATGTATAGACACACAAACTCCTCCTAGAGTGACCTGCTACTACTTCACCAAGACCTTTCTGGTCTCTCAGATGCAGGGTGCCTGCGGCGATTACATGATATTTTTCAAACGATCCTGCTACTTAAGCAACTTTGTCGTAGAATCCTCCTCACACACCGCAAAACCCACGAGAAACACAAAGAAACAAAACAATGCACATTAAACAAGTATCCTGTGATAGCTGGCAACACACCAGCTTATTTTCAATCTCAGTGACCCCGCGCTGATTTCTTTTGCAGTGGTCTGGAGCCAAACTTACTTTGCATTCTCTTTTTTTTCTCCAAAGAACACGGACACCAGACTCCCGCGAGATCAAAGTCTTCTATTGCACAGCAACCTTTGACTTGAAACAATCCGTCAGGACGCACACGGCACGTGTGCACAGCCTGCGATTCTTTGCCTCTAGATGTCTCCGGACATCTTTGGACATCTTTGGATATCTTTGGACATCTATGGACATTTCTGGACATCTCTGGACTATAAACGGCTGGACCCCAGCACTGCCGGCAATGCCAGCACTCCCAATTGTTTGCTCCACGAGGCTCAGACATGTCCAAGGACGACGATTATGATTACCTCTTCAAGGTGAGATTAGAGACTTGAAAAAATGGGACATGTCCCTGAACAAGAGATCTTGCAACTTCAGATTACAATGTTGTCTATGACCAACATAGCAAAATCATGCAGTAAATCATAAAAAACTATTGAATTTGTGGCTGTTTGTATGGGGGTGAATTTGTTTCTGAATATTTTGATACCCCCTGGATTTGAAACAGGTTGTGCTCATTGGCGACTCCGGAGTTGGCAAGTCCAACCTTCTTTCCAGGCGCGACGAGTTGGCTTAGCCGCTTAGCCGCTTAGCCTCCCGAGGATCAACACATCAACAGCCCCAGCTGCCAGGTTCACACGCGACGAGTTCAATTTGGAGTCCAAATCCACTATTGGAGTGGAATTTGCCACCAAAAGCATCACAACCAATGGAAAGGCAGGACACACATCAACTTTCAACAAAGGTCGACACGACTCAACTCTCAAAGTGGCACAAAGAGTTCATGGCTGCGGGTGACAATCCCCCTGTCAGGTGATCAAGGCGCAGATTTGGGACACTGCTGGGCAGGAGCGTTACAGGGCCATCACCAGTGCGTGCGCCTAAAATTGACAGTGGTGTTTGCGGTCTTGCTGCAATTGCTTTAAGATGCTTTAAGTTTCAGAAGGAGGGTAGGGGTGGGGATAATTTCAGAATCTGCGAAAACTGATAATTGTCATTGTCCAAGCGAGCTGCAAAACAGATATTGATCATGTTCTGGGTCAGGTACTATAGAGGTGCAGTTGGAGCTTTGTTGGTGCTACTTGGATGCAACTTTGGGATGAAACTTCTTGTGGATCGATGATGATTGCTACCGTAGATAGTCAAGGCTTCAAGCGTTTTACCCTTGTGTTCTCCAAGGTACGACATTTCAAAGAGGGTCACTTTCGAGAACCTCGAGCGTTGGCTGCAGGCAGTTCTCCGTGGGGGTCGACCATTTAGAACTCACCCGGCTCAAGGCGCATTTGCCGCAGATTCCATGTCAGTGGAATGAATCCCGGCCCGGAATATTTCAGAAGTTTCGGACTTGGATTGAAACCAGTAGAAAGATGTCAGGAGCTTGAATTGACTTGGATAGCCGGACAGCGTTTCCCTTTTTCTACTTGGGTCAGGGACCCAAAGGCCTACAGCTGCGCAGCTGTTCTTTGCATCAACCTTTGATGCTATGCAAGACCCAGCCTGGTCACTGCCAATGGGCAAAAACAAAAGCCCTTCTCCAGTCCCATTTCCTATGCCGCCACGAGGTTTTGGTTTTAAGTGCACATGGACGCAAATGTGTCCAGTTTGGGCATGGCAGCAGACCATCATTGGAAGATACTTGGAGACTGTTGGAAACATCGAAGTACCCACCTTGTGCAAAAGATACAAGACCTGGCATACTTTGTGCCAACAAGTGTTGACTTCTACTGTAGGATATTTAAAGACACACCTATATATATATATATATATACACATCATTATATATATATATATATACATGATATAATCATAATTATAGTTATAGCATGTTATAACTTATAACTGTAACTGTAACTATAATTATATTAGATTATATATATATATATGTATATATATATATATATAAATACATATTCAGTTCATCTCAGATTCACAGGTGGGCATGTTGTGGGTTTCACACCGCTGTCCACATCTGTCGCTGCAGGAGCTGCGGGATCATGCGGATCCTAACATTGCGGGGGGGCCCAGACATGGCCGGATTTCAGACCTGAGCCTCCAAACGAACCAAAGATGGAATTCAGCGTGGGTCGGTTGTCCTACCCAGCACACCATGAAGAATTTGGAGTTTGGATCTATACAACTCTCTAAGTTTGGTCTTTCGGATTCCAGAGATTTGTCTAAAGCAGCCAGAGTGCCACTCGTAGAAGATGTAGAAGTAGTGTTGACCAAGCTGCGAGTCCTCTGTATGATTCAAACTCCTTTCTCCAACTTCCGAATCAGTACTTTTTGGAATTCAACGTGGGGTGTGCATTTGGTGTTGTGGAACTCCAGCCAAAGATGAGAAAATACAGCTCTGAGGTCATCATGCTCGTGGGCAACAAAGGGTGGGGGACCCTGGAGATTTCGTTCCACCGAAGCCCTGAAGGATCTGTAGGCAGACATGAAAGGAGATGTCGGGCATGTCACAGGAGGTTCCAGGCATTTCAGATTGGGTTCTGCACAGGTTACAGAAGACATTTGGGGGCTTCATTTTTGCATTGACGTCTCTGAAAACAACTCATTCAGATAAGATGAGATGGGCAGTGTGTAGCTGCTTAGATTTGGTGATGGTATTCAATGTATGTCGGAGCGTATGTTTTTGTTTGTCTATTCCAACCTTTAGTGCAATCTTTCAGCCTTGCAAAGATAGCTGAACAGCAACAAGGGATTTGCGACTGCTTCAGGGACCTTCGACACTTGAGGGCAGTTGGGTAGCTGCACTCAGAGAATGACTATTTCGGATGTGGACTGCGAACTTTGAGTTTGCGTACTTCCGTTGAGTTCAGATTGAACATTGAAAATTATGTTTTGTGGCTTTGCATGGTTGAAAAAGTCGTGAAATAGTCATCACCTAAAAAGATTATGTTTTTGACTTTGAGGAAGTGCTGGGTACTGAGCACTCGCATATGTCCTGTTCAGTTCAGAATCATGAAGAAGTAGATATATATATATAAGACAAAGTGAGCCAGCATATGTCGGCAGAACTTTCTAATGCAGCCTGTCCAAAAATATCCCAAACTGGGCAGTAAATCCTGCTTAGGCAGGATGAGGCGTTGGCTTTTGCAGAGAAGCATGGTCTTGCGTGCATCGAGGTCGGGTGATTCGGATAGACTTTTGTTTGTTTTGGCGGCTAGGGTTTGCCCCCTTGATTTTGAAGGAGCATAGGTCATAGGTGATTCCCAGGGCAGCTTATACCCAATGTCAGCCATCTTCTACCCAATGTTTCTTCTTGGATCGAGAAGGTTAAATTAGAGAGTGAGTTGCAATCGTTGATCAAAGTGCTGCTTGGCTTGCTTCTTGGTTCTCCAAATATCCAGCTTGCGTGCAGACTTCTGCCTTGGAAGCTACGAACGTGGAGACTGCCTTCATGAGGCCTTTGGCGTCCCGGAAAATCGATGAGGGTTGTGTGCAATATCAACCGGTTTCAGCAGAGCTTCACAATTTGCCACAGAGGCTAAGAGGTCAGAGCCGACAAACTGGAAAAGATAGGAATTTCTGACGGACTCGACAGACTTGTTGTGCAGCCAAGGCTTCTCTCCGAGATCTATACCCTGATGAGCAGCTTGTCATTAAAGAACTGGCCTCACCATCTGGCCTTGAGAGTAGTTCATCCATAGTTCATCCATAGTTCATCCATAGTTCATCCATAGTTCATCCATAGTTCATCAATCATAGTTCATCCATAGTTCATCCATAGTTCATCCATAGTTCATCCATTCTGAATGTTCAGCAGCCCTGGAGAATGTTCAGCCTTGTCAAAGATACTGGATTGGGGGACTGGTTGTTGGATTTCTTTTGTAGATTCCATGATTTGCCACAGGAAAGAACAATACTAGAATGTGTCATTGTAGTTGGTGCTATTGCGAGAACCTTTTGAAGACAGTACAGCAACTGGACCTCGTACTATTTTCTCTTTTTGAGATTGAGCAAACCAGATGTGTGGTAAGGTCATGAGTTGGCAAGCATGTAGCCACGTTGCCATTCAGTGGAGCATTTGAGATGCTGAGCATCATTGGCAAGTTGATGCACCCACTGTGAGAGCCCAGCCTCCAATTCCGCAGCGGGCAAAGGCTCCCGGCAGATCACAGATGCTGACTCCTTCCGGAATGCTCAAACTGCGATTCAGGCTGGGCACCAAATTTTTGGCCTTTGAATCGTCTGGACATCTGCCACAGATTGCCACAGTGGTTTCTACGCAGTTTCAATCTGTTTCGTTCCGGTTTTCATTCATTTCATTCCGGTTTCAGGTGGAGGCAGTGCAAGCAACTCCAAGCCGTGGCGGCGGGGATTGCCGGGGATTGCCGGGGACGCCGGGCTGGGGCACATGGGAAATGGCTGTTGCTGGTGGCTTCTGACACTGCGCCAGGCTGCTGCAACTGAATGGCGGCCGGTGTCACCCGTCCGTTTGCCCAGATGCACCATGACCCACCATTACGCACCATGACGTACCTTTGTTTGGATCGAAGGCTTTTGAACGCTTTTGTTATCGGATGAGTATGCAAGGGTCCACCCAAGTTTAAGTCAACAATTGTTCACACTTCAGGCTCATGACACAATGCTTCGATGTCTGGTGGCCACGCCAAGTGCACACTTATTCCAAGGATTTAGATAGTGAGGAATGAGGACAAGTATGGACAAGCACTATGTCGTTTTCTTTGGCACCTATTCCCCAGTGTTACAGTAATTTTTCTTTGTCAAAGAGTAGCACTGTAGCCACTGCCCCTATTCTCCCTCGAAGAAGTCCGAAGTCTTGTGAACTATCGTTGAGGTTGTTGCAATAATGTGAGAAGGCGCATGTGCAGTTGTGCTGACAGCAGCAATGATTCACAGAGGGGCAACGTAAAGCATTTAGTTTGCACAAGCTAAGACATAATGAATTGAAGATTATCATGTGCCCTTTGAGTTCTTGAAATGCGACAAAAGGGGTCGAAGCTGCACCCACATTGGTGCTGCAGTGTCATGTCTACCTTCGGCCTTCGGCAGCGTGCTTTGTGGCAATATTCCAACTTCCAGGCAGTCAGTTTTTTCATGTTTTCCACGCTGACGAAACTCTGCTATGAAGCCAGGCTAGATATGGCAGGTGGAAGCAGCATAAGATACACCGGCATCTTCCTGCCTTTGCAGTTCTCGTGCTGTTGATGTCGGGCCTTTCTTACAGTTGAGCGAGTGGCTAGGACGATTATGATACTTCTAAGGTCCGCAGCATCAAGGGCACCAAGGTATGACGGAGTCTTGATCTATCTTTCAAAATTCCGATCAGCTGTCAAAGGGTGAATTGTGCCGCGCTCTGAAAAGCCCCCTTGTCTTGCACTTTCTAGAGAGTCAGTCTTTATGACTGCATTGTTTCAGAAAGCCTGCGAGACCGGCAAATGGCCTGAAACTGTCCCTGACCGTATGCGTGTTGAAAAAATGGGTAGAATCAATGGTGGGAAGTCTTCGGTTTTTTCATCCAATCCACAAAGAAACCTGGTTCAAATGATCCCCTCACAGACGGACTTGGTGCGCCACGATGCTAAGTTGTTCAGCCCAACACTATGCTTGTTCACAACTTTGGACCTACATGTCAAGCCCCTCGGAGCATATAGACAAGCAAGATATGATGTGTTCATCGTGTGAGGCTCGAAGGAGTTTCGCTTGCCCTGCTTCCACATCAAAGTCAAGTCTTTTGGATCAGCTGCAAGAAACAGCCTTTATCTGGAGCATTTGTTGTGAATGCTGTCCGAAATGATGGAGACATGAGTGGCTTTTGGGCCTCCACATGTGAGTGGTGCAGCTAGCTTTCTAAGCACAATCTTTCTGAACAATGCTGCATTGACGTTTCTGTGGCTGGTCTTCAAGCATGGAGAGTGTTGCGAATGCAGTCCCTCAGCCTATATGGAGGATGCAACAGTTGCACTATGTTTGAGTCAGACAGAATGCAGGCTTTAGATTTACGGTACGTAGAACCGACAAGCTTCTTAAATTGCACACTTGACTGATATTGAGATGACATGGCCTGAAGCTTCTCCCCTCACTCAAAGACTTCCTAAGATGAACTGATGAAATTATAGCTTTCAGCTACGTGTCAATTCTATCAGAGGTCTCTCTGGCCGCAAGTGCAGCTTCGCTGGTGCCTTCGGCAAGTGATTACAGAAATGGTCACCGGATTTGGTGAAGCGCAACAGCTTCCAACAGCTTGTGGGGTCCTGTGTTTGTCCAGGTTTTTCTTAGCGGGATTTGTGGCTAGAGTGGCAGCTTGTGATGTGCTTGAAAGGGGTCTGGACATCAACTTGTACCTGCCACATCCTGCCACAATAACATGATCACACACATATATATATATTTATAATTATACATGATAAGTATATATATGCTATATATATAATATATGCTATATATATATGATATATAATATATACTATATATATATGATACATAATATATGCTATATATATATGCTATATATATAGCATAATATATATATATATATATTTGTATGATATATATACATATATGATACATATGTATGATATATGATATATCACATATTTACATAGTTCATTATCAAGACGAGAACAATGCTGCGTTTTTTCAATTTCTGTGGTGCCCCTTGTGCCCGTGTCAGGCGTTGGACGCCTCCACAGATGCTGTGGCACCTCTTTGGGCACAGCTGCAGCTCATTCTTTCCGCCGCCGCGCAGGCACGACGGGCATGGCGGGCACGGCGCGGGCACGGCGCGGGCACGGCGCGGGCACGGCACGGGCACGGCGCGGGCACGGGGGGCATGGGGGGTGTGTCCGGAGGTGTCTTGTGGCTGCGCATTGTGTGCATTGTGCGCATCGTGCGAAGTCCAGACATTGGGGACCTCCATGGTCCCCGACGACACCAACGACCTTCTGTAGTCATTTAAAGTCTCGGGAAGTCAATGAGTCACAGGGTGCTGCTGCGCCTGTGAAGGTCACTTCAGCCTTTTGGCTCCTCCTAGCTGAAGCACTTGGACAGCTAGGACGGGCTGCGCCTTGGCCTTCATTTCCTTTCCAGTTTTCATTGGAATCTTGCAGTCTCTTCCTGTGAATGTCTCGCGGCAAACCAGAATCAGAAGATACAAGTGCTTACTATTGCTTGGAAGACACATCCTGAACTAAAGTTGGATGTGCGAAGTCCTTGCAAGGTGCTGACCCACCCAAAGTTGGCCGTGGCTGTGATTGGAGTTCCAGTGGTGTCTGTTGCGTTGAATGTCGGTCGATGGTTTCTTGGAGAGAAACATGGGACAGCTGCAGGGTGTGTTGCGGGGTCAAAGGATTGAGATGTGCAATCTTTTTCAAGTTAGATATTGTTTGTTTTGTTTTGTTGGAAACAGGTCAGAAAGAGAGTGTTAACACACGAAACCCTGAGCTTTCTGAATCTGCCTTGGCTCAGATGGCATGAGCCAAGCAGTGCTGTTGCACAAAGTGCTCGACAGCGAGTGCTTGACGCCCACGCTAGTGCTCTATACCAGTGCCATTTGCAAGGTTCGGAAGAACTGGCGTTTGGCCTTAGGACTTTTTCAAGAAATTGCTGGGAGCTCCCTGGAAGCGAATGACTTCAGCTATGGGGCAACCATCAGCGCTTGCGAAAGGGGCGTTCCCTTGACGCAATCGGTGCAATATGGTACAATATGGTACAATGACACATGCGCAATTGGTGTTTTCCAGGCACCAGGATTTGAGAATTTTGGTTCACTTAGGGTTCAGCACTCAGTTTCCAAGGCACAGTGGCTTCATGCCATTTCTTTGCTGCGTCAACGCAAACCAGATCTGCCATCCTTCAATGCGACCTGCTCTGCCTGCCGTGGTGTGGCATGGACCAAAGCCTTGCAGCTCATGCGGACCGATTTACGCTTACGTTTGAACGTGGTAAGTGTCCTGGGCAGCACTCTAGAAACTGAGCAAAGTCTCAGAAGGTTTAAAGAATGGCAAGCTGCCTCCCCTGTTGCCGTGCGATGTAAAGTTTTCTAAATGTCTAGTGGAGTGGTGAACCGGACATCGACAACACTGCTGAATTTCTCAGGCTTCAATTCAACAAACAGCGCTTGCGAGAAAGCCTCCGCATGGTGTAAGGCAGTCCGTCTCAGAAGCTTCACTGGAATCGTTTTGACAGTAGAAGAACTTGACCTGTAAACTGACGGAGGGTTGAACAAAGGGGTTTCATATAGGTTTGATTGGAGGGCTAGACGGCCAACTTTATCTTTCAAGCTGGACGTGTAGCTTATCTTGAGGTCTTTAGTTGTGATGTCATCGTCTTGACACAAGTAAGGGCTTCCTACTATTTATAAAGATATACAGTACAGTATACATTTAGATTCTAAATCTACATACTGCACCATGAATTCGGACCATAAGGCCATTTATAGCAAATGTCGAGATGGCCACGGCCCGAGATGGCAGGCCTTGATGTTGCTGGAGGATTTGCAGCAGCGTTTTCTTTCTTCAGATGTTGTCACCTGCAATGCCTGCATCAGTGCCTGTGAGACTTCTGAAACGTGGCAGCGTGCCCTTGGACTCCTTGGACTACTTTCAGCCACGGCAGCGGTGGCCTCCTTGATAACATACAATGCTGCGTTGAGTGCTTGCAAAGTTATGTTGGGCTGGGTGGCAGCCCTTGAACTCCTTGCTTTATTGTTACGGAGTCGAACTTCACCCGATCTGGTGACCCACAATGCAGCAATCACAGCTTGCTGCACGCAGTGGCAATGGGCATTCTTCATATTTCATCGGCTAAAGTGGACCTGCAAGATGCAGAGTGCACAAAATGCGCTGCACCTTGCACAGATGGCAGACATCATCACCTATGGTGCCATCATCGCAGCGAGTGAAAATGCCGCCCGATGGCGAAGTGCTGTTGGATGGATGGAGGAGATGGTCATCCGTCATTTGCAGCCGGATGTCGTGGCCTGCAATTCGTCCATGAGCGCCTGTGAGAAAGCGTCCCAGTGGCAGCAGTCCTGGTGTCTTCTAATGTCCCTTAGAGGTGGGCCCCAGGTAGGCACTCCAAATCGGGACTGCTTACTTTATCTTACTTTAAAAGATTTAGTATTTCTATGTATTTCTCAAACTTAAAGTCTTTCTATGTCACAGTTTCTTATATCATCATCATTGATTATCATCTTGAATGGACGTCATGGTGTTTTCGGAACAAACACCCCACCCACGCCGGGTTGACCGAAGCAGGTGTGAGAGCTGATGCTTGCAGCCACGATGCAGCAGTCAGTGCATGTGAAAAGAGATCCGAATGGCAGCCGGCCTTTCTACTCCTGACGACCATGCAGGTCAGGATGTCGGGACATGTCGGGACGTAGCAAGTTCTGGATAAGTTGACATTTCAAACCTGCAGGGATGGGCTGCAGAGAAGTGTTTTTTTTGCTGATGGAGTTGGGCTTTTGAACTTTTTCTTGCAGCGCTCAAAGATCATGTAGAACATGCGATCCTCATCCTTCATCTTTCAAAGTCTTTCAGATTACTTCAGCCATTGAGATTCCCAATTTGCATTCAGTTTGTTCACTGAATGTGCACACTTGTCCTTGGCACAAAAAACGTGTATCCGGCAAGGCAGCAATTTTGTCTAGTTCGTCGAACAGGCCACAATGCTTAAAGGAGATCCCACTCTTTTAAGATCTTTTAAGATTATTTTTGGCGTAGTACTCAACAAAAAGCTTGAATACCTTTCGATACCGGAGCTTGACAATTGTTTCATAGATTCAATACTCGCAGATAGTACATCCGCGTGGAAAGTCACTGAATGGACCATCAGTCCCATCAATTGTTGCAAGACGCATTCAACCCAACGAACAAACACCTTAATACACACCAAACACCCTTTATTCAGAGTCTCTTTGTTGCTAGACTTCTTACCAGCGCACACCTCTTGCCCCAGATCCTGAAAAATTGCTTGTGGTCAGAGTCACTCTAGGTTCAAGATATTCCTTCGACAGAAGCGAGAGTTCGTCATTGGTCACTTGCTTGTGCTTGTTCCTTGCGTGGAGTTTCTCATGTTGTAACCCACCAGGTGAGAGGCTTCAGGGGATCCTTGATATCACGTGCAGCCACTGGCAGCAGCGCTGGAAAGGCATTCAGCTGGCAGAGTTCGGCTTTGTTTTTGTCACAAGCGAAGAGCAGGACTTTGCGGCCTGACCTGGCATGGTGGACGCATGGAGCTTTTAGTATGTGCAGTTTTCTCTCCAGGTTTCAATTTTCCAAGTTATATATATATTATCTGATTATATTATTAAATTGTATATGTTTAAATAACTATACATTATTATATTGTATGTAATATAATTATCGAAGGAAGTTTAGAAGTCAAACTTCCGACAATATGGACAGATGAAAAGCAGAGCAGGGAAGAGGCAGAGAGAAGAGAAAGATTAGAAGAGAGAAGATCAGAAGAGAAAGAGT
>Ga0126342_10019047_pt1 | contig 11711 bp, 6 predicted proteins | sample Cyp1metagenome_FD_92528 | JGI IMG/M metagenome (GOLD analysis project Ga0126342, IMG submission 92528) | Coral microbial communities from Lord Howe Island, Old Settlement Bay, Australia - Cyphastrea 1 metagenome | ecosystem: Host-associated > Invertebrates > Cnidaria > Coral ... | reverse complement strand
TGGTCGTGGTTGAGGTCCGGCAGGGAACACTGGGCGTGGATGGTCGTGGTTGAGGTCCGGCAGAGAACACTGTGGATCGCGGGTCGCAGTTGAGCAAGGACGACGAGGACGACGAGGACGACCAGGAGGACGAGGAGGAGGAGGAGAGGAGGACGAGGCAGGAGGAGGCGGAGGAGGAGGAGAAGGAGGAGGAGGAGGAGAAGGAGGAGAAGGAGGAGGAGGAGGAGGCAACTGACATAAAATCTAACAACCCTCACCTGGCAGGTGGGGAACAAACAAAAAACAAAAAAAACTGCACCCAATACAAAACTGGTTTTCACCTTGTTGTGAGGCTTATTCTTTCTGATTACTGATTTCACAGCCCATTCAATTGTTCGGTAATTATATATTTTGAATTAAAGCCTCACTCTTCCTTGGTGGAAAGCGGTTTATTCTTCCCGTTTTTGATGTCAAAATACAATGCCAGAACAGGTTTTCTCATTTGTGCAGTCTAAGCAACCAAGAACAAGGATCTTATTGCCGACTAATACCAGCTATTGCATGGCAACTGTTCAGAGAAGCTTCGAGAATCCAGGAACAAAGTTTGGTGTAAGAACTATCAATGTTTCAACAAGGAAGATGTGTATTCAGCGAAGAAAACGGGTAAATTGAACCAATTAAAACTTGGAGTTGGACCACAAACCTGGAGATTCTAAATGATTTGGGGATGGGTCCACGGTCAAGACTTGTAGGACACAATAGAACCTTACCACATTAAGGAAATGGACATCCACCAGGCACCTCGGGTGCCAGGATGCCAGATGTTTGACCCATACACAGCCGTATGTTAGTAGGTTCCTCAGTGAACTTCAGGAATAGGCTCCTTGGTGCCTGACAGTTATCGTAGTGTGGGTAGTGCAGTTAGAAGTTGACAAAACCCCGTTATGCTTAACATGCACCCTGTTTGCTGCGCAGTTCCAACTTAGAACTTACATGAACCAGCCCTAACCAATTAAGAACAACTAATCATAAGTAACGATTGGATGGTCAGTCTCCTTTGTTTCTGGTTGGAATTGCTGGAATTTCGAGAAAAATGGTACGCTCCGTCGTAACTCTTCAGCAGTGGGGCTGGAGAATCCAAGAGTCACAAGCCCAGTATTCAACCCGCAGGTGTCCTTTTTGCACTGGTTGATTGATGGAGGGTTCCCCATTCAGTCACCGGTTGGATGATGACAACTAATTAGATATTAATAGATTATACCAAGCATACCAAATCGGAGCCCTTTGTCATAAAAGGATAATATTCAAGCCCTTGTCCCCATTAAACACCCCCAAGGATCCCTGCTTCCTTTTCAGCCAGCGTCATTGAGGAATCCGGAAGACGTGCCAGCGCTACCACAGAGTTCCTAGAAATGGGGTAGGTTTGGGCGATGGGTACACGCCATGGTTTCCGGTCCACTTCAACCAATCCATTATACTTATTAAAGCTGGCTTCAATTGTTGCATTCCATGCCTAATTAGATGAACAGGATCCGGAGATAGTATAATTAATTACTATAATATGATAAACAGTATATATATATATAGACTGCTGATCTCCTGAGATGGCGATGGGGAGAGAGAGAGAGAGAGAGAGAGAGATGGATGAACTCCGGAAACTCGATAAATCTTGATTCCTGATGTTGGAAACAGGGCCTGCTTTGGAAATGGAGAGAGGAGAGAGAGAGAGATGATTTGAGGGGATTGTATATCGTGGGGTACTTGAAGTTATTTGCCACATACTGGGAATCATTATCCACTATTATCCACTATCGAAAGCCTTATCAACAAACATGTTTCTGTTCTTCAAATTGAATCAAAACGGAAGGTTCTCTCAATTGACGTCCAAAGGTCTGGGGAGTTTGATGGATTTTGGCATCAGCTAAGGTCTCAGGAATGAGCTGTTGCGCAGAGCTACTCGGAAGCCTTTTCAACAGGTGGTTATCGTTCAAAAATGTGTATTTTTGCCTTCTGAAATCGTCATCAATGTGTAAATGTGGTGATTTCCTAGAGATATATCTGCAAACTTTGATGTATATTTCCGATCTCGGGGCCTTCCAATTCCTATATTGTGGCCCATGCCTAGGTGTCACGATGATCCCCTTCTTTTCAGCATGGACATTTACCCAAGATCCTTACATGGCGTTACCTGAAAAGGTGATTCTGTAAGTTGTAGACATCGGACCTCAATGTTTCTTGAAGTATGCGTAACTAAAGATGGACAGGCAGGCGGATCGATGGATGGATGCATGGATGCATGGATGCATGCATGGATGGATAGACAGACAGACAGACCGACAGAGGAAAGAGAGAGATATAGATAGATAGATAGATAGATAGATAGATAGATAGATTAGATAGATGGATAGATAGATAGATAGATAGATAAATAGATAGATAGATAGGTAGATAGGTAGGTAGATAGATAGATAGGTAGGTAGGTAGGTTGATTGATTGATTGATTGATAGATTAGGTTAGATTAGATTAGATTAGATAGATTAGATAGAGTAGATAGATTAGATAGATTAGATAGATTAGATAGATAGATAGATAGATTGATTGATTGATTGGATTAGGTTAGATTAGGCTAGATTAGATAGAGTAGATAGACTAGATAGATTAGATAGATTAGATAGATTAGATAGATTAGATAGATTAGATAGATTAGATAGATTAGATAGATAGATAGATAGATAGATAGACAGATAGACAGATAGACAGATAGACAGATAGACAGATAGACAGATAGACAGATAGACAGATAGATGGATAGATAGATAGATGGATAGATATATAGATGGATAGATTGATTGATTGGTTGGTTGATTGATTGATTGATTTGATTAGATTAGATTAGATTAGATGAAAATATAATAGATATATTAGATAGATTAGATAGATTAGATAGATAAGATTTAGATAGATAAGATTTAGATAGATTTAGATAGATTCAGACAGATTTAGATAGATTTAGATAGATTTTCATAGATTTAGATAGATGTAGATAGATGTAGATAGATTTAGATAGATTTAGATTGATTTAGATTGATTTAGATTGATTTAGACTGATTTAGATTGATTTAGATTGATTTAGATTGATTTAGATTGATTTAGATTGATTTAGATTGGTTTAGATAGATTTAGATAGATTTAGATAGATTTAGATAGATGTAGATAGATGTAGATAGATGCAGATTGATTTTGATAGATTTTGATAGATTCAGATTGATTTTGATTGATTTTGATTGATTTAGATGGATTTAAAATTTAGATCGATTTAGATCGATTTAGATAGGCTGATACGCTTAAATAGATTTAGATAGGTTTAGATACATTGAGATAGATAATTAGATTTAAATGGATAGATAGATAGATAGTTGGATGGACTGATAGATGGATAGATAGGCAGACAGACAGACAGGCAGGCAGATAGATAAATACATAGATAAATATTTAGATATACAGTTATCACTGCAATTGGGTAAATATGAGTAGGCCCCTTGCGCATGGAGGAGTAGACACGTTTTTTTTCGATTCGGCCCACCATTTTTTTTCATACGTATAGGCATTCACACTCGCTGCATTAAGGCACGGCTATTGCAGCTGATGGGTTTGTGCAAGGCGACAGGGAGTGCGACACCTATAGAGGGTTCATGTTTCATGGGATTAGCCTATTTTCTGACTTTGTTTTTGGCGATCCATTTATGCGATTCCTTTGAGGATTCCAAGCTTTCGGATGCTTTCAGGATTCCTGTTTGAGCCGGCTCAGATGGATCATACGGTCAGTTTCTGGCTAGTGGTTTCAAATATTGCTCAATTTTTCAACCTACTTAATACCCTCACTATATGCGAGTATATATGGGATAGGTTGAAACCACGAATCTGAATTGGGGATCAAAATTTGAAACCACAGTTGAAAATTACTGGCTTACCATCACTGTTATTTATCAAAATTGATGGGCCCATTTTGGGATGTTTTGGGGCCAGGGACCCATTCGTTCCATGCTCTTCGTTTGTTGCTTCGTTAGGCACTGAAGGACAGATTGACCAAGGAGACCTTGGAATCATTCGGGCTGGCGCAGGAGACGGCTGGGCTGGCTGATGGGCTGGGTTTTAAGGGGTAACAAAACGCACGGGTAAGACAAAACGACCCACATTTGGATACTTTATAGACTCTGTTTTCAGTCTACAGTGGTAGTTTTTTATATGTGCTTATTACATGTTATTTATATATTATGTGCGTGTGCAATTCTCAAAGTGTACTATTTTTTTGCATTTGAATTTGTATATATAAGTATATACACATGACACACATGTATGTACATAAATGCATGTTGGTTCTTTTCCAGACACATAGTAGCGTAGTTGGTGCAGCCTTGGATTGAATAATTACATCCCCGATGTGTTCTGTGACATGGGGTTGTCATGTATGATTTGTCAAAATGCATGTTGAAATAAGATAAAATAATCATTTGAACATCCACTTATCCACTTGTACCAGCTTTGTTGATTGAAGAATCAGGGTAGATGATAGGGAGTTCAGTCTGGCGACGGTCTTCACTGGGGCATATGGCAAATGATGAAAAGACCCGTGCCACAACCTGAGGAAAATATAAGTTATCCATGGCGTTTTATTGTCTAATCCATGATATTTTTTATATCTGATATCCATGATCCAGATTGATCCAGTTTGTCCAAATGATATTTATGGATATGTTGGTAGGTTATAATATCCATGAGATCCATGTGCTTTGCCGGGAATCCTCCACTTTTTAACCAACAGGATGATGAGGACAAGGCCACTACGCTGCCCATTGTCTACATGAAGGACGGGACTGCTGCCACTTGCAGCGATAGATATCTGTATTGTGAATACACGGCGTCTATATACAGATGGATATAGAAAGTATGCATATATATACATGTTTTTTACATACACATACATATGTATGGTATTATAAATTACTATGCATAAGACAGATATATATATATATACATATACATATATTATATATATATATGTGTGTGTGTTATAGTATGGTTTTATGTCTTTGTATGCCTACCTAGCTACTTACTTATTTGTTTATGCAACTAGCCCTGTAACCATTTATTTTCAACACACATGTGTATATATAAGTAAGACTAATGTGATAAATTGTAAGGCTCCAGTTCGGGATGTTTCGATCTTACATGTCTATCCATTTCTGGTACAATTGCGGGTGCTTTAGCAGTGTCTTCACCCGATTGCATCCTTTGCTACAGAGTGACATTCCCGTGTGGTGTGGCCACAGGATGAATGCCAGATTGATGCTCAAGCGACACATGAGCAGGCTAGGTTGACCCAGGCTGAGGCCTACCATGGGAATCCCAAGCAACCAGCAGCTTTTGGGGGAATCACCGTATTGAGCACAAGAGGGTCTCCCGGTTAAAGATGGGTTGAAAGCGGTTTCCACAGTTCACCGGGTGAAATCCAATTGCCTCCCCGATTGTAGGTCAACACAGCTCCTCAGTAGATGTTTCTTGCAGTACCAGTCTTCAAGTCTTCACCCTTTACTCCTGGGAATTGAGCCGGAAGGGTCTTTAAGTTCGTCTCCTGAATTTGGGGTGCATTCATGTGCATTCTTACTCTTCATCGTTTGGGGAGTTGTTTTCAAGTAGTTGACGAAGCCCATCCAAAAGATTTCATGTGGCACAGGGGAGGCTAGCCAACCAATCCATTGAGCATCCCACAATTGCATTGAATTGGCTGGTGAATTCCTATGATCTACCCAGATCGATTGATTTTGAAATATTGACTAACCATGACTAACCACCATCTAAAGACTAGTAACCACTATATAATCACTATTAACCACTCTATTAAGCACTACTAGCAAAAAAATTAAGCACTACTAACCAATCTAAATCTGATCATTTCCCAGGTTACATCAGGCACTCCCACTGAAACAGCCAATTCGTCAGGCTGCCAAAGAGTTGGAACCTACCGCCCTTCGTTCAGCCACGCCAGGTGCCGATGAGAGATATGATGGTTATGGCGGTTATGGTAGGGTTTTCGGGAAGCTTGAAATATCATGAAATATACAGATGAATTACATGTACTTGCATATTCTATGATATGTCACATGGGTCCATTTTAGGGCACCAAAGGAACTACAAAAAGAACACATCAGATACACATGTTGTATGCATATAGGAGGGCAATGTGGGGTCCCAAAATCAACCGGAGTTGACTATTCATGCGGGGATGGCATGATGGAAAGTGTCCCACAGTGTGTGTGTGTGTCTGTGCAGTGCTGGGATATACTTTCTTGAGATGTTTTTAGAAATTTAACATTGCTATGGAAAATTATCAGTTTTTATATTTTGTGATGGGTACCATGGCTACCCTCTAGTAATCAGACATTGCAAGTGAAAATCTCATATATAAATAGATATAAATGGAAATTTCAATGGGAAAATCATCAAACTATGTCTGGCTGATTTTCCACGTTTGATGACATCGGAGGGTAAATCATGGTAAATCATCTTAGAGCACCATTAAAATCCCACGAAATTCCCCTTAAATCACCCTATTTTAGAGCGCCTTGGCCCATGAAAGACGAGCCTTGCGCCTTGCGCCAACAGGACAGGTTCGCATCAAACGACGCCTTGGACGTCAGCATGAGGATCATCTCAATGGGTTCATGCGGGTGACTGGGCCGAGAACTGGGTGGATGAGTTCATCATGATTTTTTTCGCTGGTCAACAGTGGTGACCCTGAAAATCACCATTTTTGTTGGAAAGGAACCTGGGTGACCTAGTCTTCCAAGGCCGAAAAATGGCAGGGTCTTTTTTTCTTCATTTACTGGAGGGTCATAGAGGTTTTAACATGTTTTAACCATAAAAATATGGGAAGGTTTGGTGGATATATAAATAACAGATACACAATATAGAGAGATGGTTGGTTGATGATGAATTCGGGGATAACAGATACACCCATAGGTTGAGATTATCAGAATCCACGGGGAATCCCATTCTCCACCAATCAGTGGTTTGGACACCAGAAATCAACAACTTCATGGCAGTCAATATGGTCGATGGCATCCAAACAAACCACATGAATATTGGCCATATGGTCAACTTCATTGTTGTTGTCCAACAATTATTAAGAGGCCATGCTATGTTTGTGATCAGGATTTTTGTGAGTGTTTTTGTTTCTCCCCAGCTGGTTTAAAGATCACAAACCCATGGCACGTTTGATGGAAAGGTTATGCACCCGAAGCACCACGGACCACTTTCGCATGTCGGGGTGCATATATAGATTAGCTTATGCAACCATGTTGTGATGTTTCGATATCTATGTGTGTTTGTGCGTTGCACAGACGCTGCTCACACTGAGAGTGTGCAAGTTGTTTAGATGCCTGAGTTTTCATTCAAAGTGATACATGAGACAACCTGTAGCTACCCAAAGTCACACAAAACAAGACCCTCTGGTTTTGCAATTGGCTTGATGTGACAAGGTTATTCTCGCTTCGCGCAGCACCAAATCCTAGGATTGTTTCAGCAGGACATCTTTAAAACTAGCTCCAAAAAGAAGACAAAACATTGCATCCTTCACAGAGGATTTGTACCAAGATTTCACATTTAAATGATCCATTCATGTAGGTATACTGTATACATCTCCTATGGTACCATCCGGCCAAACATGGTCTGTTGGAAAACCGCGGAAGCCAATTAGTGCGATGATGTCCCCAGCTAAATTGCCCTCCATTTGAAGGGCAATTGTCATTGCCAGGTTTGATGACCATAGGGATCCGAAGGTTCGTTTGATATAATATAAATTAATATAATATATATCCCAGTGTATTCTCATTGCATCATTATATCCAGCATATATCCAGCATGTTTGTTTCTAAAATCACCGTTACATCATAATTTCCGAAAAGGAACATGCCCTGCACGTCTAACGGGATGGGGATGATCCGGGATGAGCCGATGAGCGGTCCACCTAGGCTCCACCTGTACGAGAGATTTCAGCACCCAAGGCGGGTTGATCTCCGGGTCCGGGCAACGGTTGTGACCTTTCTACCCTGTTTGCCATGCGTATACCGTGCCAAGTCATCACCATGTTGTTTTTTGGGGGAGTTCAATCCGATTTTTGGGTTGCCCACATAGATCGGAGTACAACGGATAGAGGTTATTTTGACAATGATGTTCAGACTCCTGGCTGTTGACATGAACCCTGCATTTGGTTCTAGTAACGGAACATTTATATACATGTGCATCAAACATGGTTGTTTAGAAGTTGGTACTCACAAGCCCAGAACGTATGGATTTATTGAGTGGGAAGAGGTGCCATGTCTATTTGGGAAGAAGTGTGTGGAATTGCCGGTGTGTTGCAGCTAAACATGTGTGAGATCAGTCGGAGGCGGAGGATTGATTCATTTTAATTACTAGAGAAAAGGAACGATCTTTGGAAAGATACGGTTTCAAGTATAATTATGTTATATTATGTTCCTTGTTTGGGTGGTTAAGTCCATGACCAATATTTTGCTCCAGGGGTTGGCTCCGATTAATCATAAACAAGAGGCCAGAGGCTCGGAAAGCTGGGCCACCTTGGGGATACCGGCAGGAGAAGGAAAAGACCAAGGTGACTAAACCACGGATGGTGGATTGATGGCGTGGAGCGGCCAAGTTGCTTTCCAGTTCCGATTCTGCTGGTCGTTGTTCAGATGTCATTCGATTAAAAGGCTTGTCAGAAATGTGCATCAATGGATATCAATACTAATACTATCTAATACTAGTATCCAATATGATATAGATATATAGCATCTTCTCTCACCAGTCAAGTCTTGGGTATCATATCAGAACCTTGGAATCGGGCAAATGGGAAGTGCAGCTTTCATGATCTTTCATGATCTTTCAACCTGCAGTGAAGCTTTGGTGCCAATTGACTCGTGGCTGCCACCGAATCAATGAGGAAACCTGGTGGAAGAACTCCCCAGGGATTTACCCTGGCTGAGTTTTTTTACACAGACCTTTGGATACCTTTGGAATCAAGACGACCCAAAAAACGAAGCAGGGATCTATCGCTTCTATTGCTACTCCTTTCACGTGCATTGTACTGGTACCTGCTTCCCTCCAACTCGTAGGTCCAAAGAGCATTCTGTTGAAGTACAGTCTCGTTACTGCCGCCAACTCTCACATGTATCACTCCTGACCCAGTATAAGCTTGCAATTACGTTCCCTGTGTATTGTGTCGCTAGGGGAAATTCCTAGAGCACAGATCAGATAGAATCGCACACTATAGAGGAGAGCGAAATGACCGGAAGGTGTGAAACTTGAAGCCTTTCAGTGGTTTCCTAAAATAGGGATAAATCATCCAAAATTAGACTTTAATAATATTGAAACCCATGGTTTTGGGGTACCCCATTTTAGGAAACCTCCATATCCGGAACTCTGGCGGGTTTCATCTTCAATACCGCTCGGGCATTGTTTTTTTTTTTCAGCACTAGCAAGTAGCCCCAACGACACCTGTCAGTCTTACCAGTACCCACATGTACCCACTATATTGATGCAACATGATGAAACCATGTTGAACCCTTAGCCTTAAACAACACAAATAACACCAGAAAAAAGAAACACTCAAATACACTAAAACAACACAACGTATCCCACTTGTAGGTGCTATAAAAATCCATAAAATACTGTTTTAACTTGTTGTATCTTACTCGCCTTTAGCTCTGCTGAACTCTTTGAGAAGGCGATGGAGAGAGAGAGAGAGACAGAGAGAGAGAGGGAGAGATTGTTTTAAAAAAAATATACCATTATACTCATACTATCCCATACTTGTAGCCATATTTTGATGGCGAGCTGTTGCACCAAAAAGCTTACGCTTGGCTCCTACACCTCAATTTCATCCAGTGACTCGTAGTGATCTTGGCTGGAGTGTTCAATGTTCTCGCTTATCCGAACCTGTACAACTGGTGAGTGGTACAGTACCAGTGGGTCTTTCTGAACATTTGGATGCCCCTTGAAATTGAGAAAAGGCAGTGACACCTTCAATAAGATGGAGTGGTTTCATTTGTTTCCTGTTCAGGTCCTACCGGTAGCCTACCTGCGATACTCGGATCTACATACATACATACATACACACACAGACATGCATGCATACATGCATACATGCATACATGCATACATGCATACATGCATACATCCATACATGCATAGATGCATAGATGCATAGATGCATAGATGCATAGATGCATAGATGCATAGATGCATACATGCATGCATGCATGCATGCATGCATACATACATACATACATATACACACACATACATACATACATACTTACTTACATACATACTTACTTACTTACGCACTTACACACTTTCACACTTACATGCATTCCATACGTTCCATACATTCCATACATTGCAGACATTGCATATATTGCATGCATTGAATACATTGCATAGATTGCATACATTGCATACATTGCATTCATACACACATACACACATACATTCATACACACATACACACATACAGACATACACACATACGTTACATACATACATACATACATACATACATACACATACATACATACATACACATAATACACACATACATACACATAATACACACATACACACATACACACATACACACATACACACATACACACATACACACATACACACATACACCCATACACACATATGTCACATACACACATGCACACATGCACACATACACACACATACGCACATGAGTACATACGTGCATACGTGCATACGTACATACGTACATACGTGCATACGTGCATACGTGCATACGTACATACGTACATACGTACATACGTACATACGTACATACCTACAGACATACATACGTACATACGTACCGACATACGGACATACGGACATACCGACAGACAGACAGACAGACATACAGACATACACACATTCACACAGACATAAAGACATACACACATACACGCAGACACACAGACACACAGACACACAGACACACAGACACATTCATACATACATACATACATACATTCATACATACATTCATACATACATTCATACATTCATACATTCATACATTCATACATTCATACATTCATACATTCATACATTCATACATACATACATGCATTCATGCATTCATACATTCATACATACATACATTCATACATACATACATTCATATATTTATACATTCATACATTCATACATACATTTATACATTGATACATTCATACATTCATACATTTATACATTCATTCATACATACATACATACACACATACACACATACACACATTCAGACATACATTCATACATTCATACATTCATACATACATACATACATACATTCATACATTCATACATGCATACATTCATACATACATACATTCATACATTCATACATTCATACATTCATACATTCATACATACATTTATACATTCATACATTCATACATACATTCATACATTCATACATTCATACATACATTCATACATACATTCATACATTCATACATTTATACATTCATACATACATTCATACATTCATACATTCATACATACATACATTCATACATACATTCATACATACATTCAAACATGCATACATACATTTATTCATTCATACATACATACATTCATACATACATTCATATATTTATACATTCAT